>Ga0209082_1000002_pt1 | contig 233857 bp, 185 predicted proteins | sample ColdCreekSource_FD_184127 | JGI IMG/M metagenome (GOLD analysis project Ga0209082, IMG submission 184127) | Groundwater microbial communities from Cold Creek, Nevada to study Microbial Dark Matter (Phase II) - Cold Creek Source (SPAdes) (version 3) | ecosystem: Environmental > Aquatic > Deep... | reverse complement strand
TCAACGGCGGAGGCATACTGGTTGCCACGTGCGGCATAGTAGCCGCTCGAGAACCAGAGGATCTTGTTTCTACGGCGACGGGCTTTAAACCCACGTTTTACGCGAGGCATCTGCTTAGCTCCTGATTACGTCGTTGAGATTAAACGTCGTAGGGAAGCAGGCGCTTGAAACGCTTCTCATCCGCACCGTCGACGATGTCGTTCTTGCGCAGCCGCCGCAGGCGGCTGGCGGACTTACCACGCATCATGTGACTGTGGCGCGCGCTGCCCCGGCGAATCTTGCCGGAGCCCGTGACGCGCAACCGCTTGGCGGCGGCGCGCTTCGTCTTCATCTTAGGCATGACGATATCTCTGCTTACCGTTGGATACGAAACATCAGGCCTGCGTGACCGCGGCCGGACGTGGAGAGGCGGCATTGTTAGGGGTCAACCTGACAAATGTCAAGCACAGCAGCCGCATTCCGCATCCCGATTCGAACATGTTGGCTGAACCGAGACCCACGATTTCGAGCTCAATTTCAATTTCAGTTTTGAGGGGCATCGTCGTGCGCCGGCGGTCCTTCCGGACGTGAACGCGGGCGAGGACGCGATTGCTTGGTCAGCGGCGCCATGACGAGCGTCATGTTGCGGCCTTCCATGCGGGGCGTGAGCTCTACCTGAGCGAGGTCTCTGGTGCGGTCCACGACGACGTGCAGCTGCTTTTCCGCTGCCTCGGGGTGCGTGATCTCGCGGCCGCGGAAGCGGCAAGTGATCTTGACCTTGTTGCCTTCTTCGAGGAACCGGCGCGCATGCGCGATCTTGACCTCGAGGTCGTGCACATCGGTCTTGGGGCGGAGCTTGATTTCCTTCAGCTCGACGATTGCCTGGCGCTTCTTAGCTTCGTTCGTACGCTTCTTTTCTTCGTACTTGAACTTGCCGAAGTCCATGATCTTGCAAACAGGCGGGAACGCCTTGGGGTTGACCTCGACGAGATCCAGCCCTGCTTCCCTGGCCATGCGTTGCGCTTCATGCGTGTCGAGCTCACCGAGCATCGACCCATCCGCTGCGACGACGCGCACGCGCGGCACGCGGATACGATGGTTGATGCGGGGACCCTGCAGCGAACCTCTGTCACGACTCTCAAAACGTGGTTTGTTGACTGGCACATTCCTCCAATAGGGGCCTAAGGGCCCGCCGCATCATGTGTCGACGGGCTAAGCGCCCACCGCCGGGTTCCTCAAACCCTTTTCTTTCCATAGATTTGCCGCGGTGCAACGCCTGAGGCGCGCTCGCGCTTCTGCAGTTCCCGCCGCAAACCGGCAAGATAAGCCCTCGGCGAGCCGTGTGCAGCGCAAATTTCCCTTGCCTCGCCGCTGACATGCCTCTTCGGCATCCGATCCGCGGAATTGCTGGCAAAAAGCTCGGAGCTTGGGTCGAGAACCAAAACCACACCTGGTCGCCAAAGGCGCCTGTAGCGTGCTCCGAGGTCACAGCGTAGGTGAAGCAGGCCTCGCGATCGCGCGACGAGACTCCAAAATAACCATCCGCTGGGCTTTGTCATCCCGGCTGATCCTGGCCAAACAAACCAGGCGCGCGGCGGGGCAACTAAAACACGTCGCTGCGGACGCACGCTTCTACGCATGCACTCGACCAAAGCTGCCGAGCGATCGCAGTGAGCGTTTTGGGTCGCAGCAACTCGCGCGCTCAGCTCAAACACTTGCGACTCGCTGAGGCAGCGATGCAGTCGGCAGTGATGGCGTTTGAGCGGTGTTTCGCAAGAGTGCGTGCTGGCCTAGTAACGCGGGCGTCGGTTACGCCCGGTAGGCACGGGCGGGATTGAACCGCCGACCCCTACCGTGTCAAGGTAGTGCTCTACCACTGAGCTACGTGCCTATTCGCTCGGAAGTCCGAGCGGGAGCGCGCATGTAACGCGCGACTCGCACGAGTGTCAAGCATTCGCGTCGGGTTTGCACCTCGGAACCTGCGTTGGTATCCCTGGCGCACATGCTTTTGCGCTTCGCATGCACTGCAGCGCTGGTGGCGTTCGCGTGCGCCATGCCGGCGCTCGCAGACAACAACATCGACTGGCTCGCGTTCGAGTATCGCGCGCACGGCCAAGCGATGGATCGGGCGCTGCGAGCCGAGACCGACGCTGCGTTCAGCGCGGTCGGTGACGCCGCGACCGAGCGCAGGCGGATCGCACGCGGCACGCGCATCGCGGGCTCTGTGGGTCAATCGCTGCAAGCGATCGGCTTAGGCGGATCGCTGACGCGAATCGTCGAACAAGCGCTCGCACCGAGACTTGCGCTCAGCAAAGACGCACGCGCGGGTGACACCCTCAGGCTGATCGTCGACGTGGACTACGTCGCTGGAAAGTTTGCGGGCTATGGAACCGTGCATGCGCTCGAGTACACGAGCCAGCGCGTAGGCAAGCTGCAAGTGTTTTGGTTCGAGTCTCACCCGGGCAAAGGCGACTTCTTCGACCTCCGGGCCCGTGCGCTACGCGGCGCGTGGCTCCGCACGCCGATTCGCTACGATCAGATTTCCTCCGGATACAACCTCAAGCGCCGTCACCCACTGCTGAAGCGCATCGTTCCGCACTACGGCATCGACTACTCCGCAGATCGCGGGACGCCTGTCTGGGCTGCAGCGGATGGCCAGGTCACGTTCGCGGGACGGCTGGGCGCAAACGGGAACCTGGTTTCCTTGCGACACGACAGCGGCTTCGAGACCCACTACGCGCATCTCGCGCGCATCGGCGCGGACGTTCGCCCTGGTCGTAAGCTAAAGCAGCGACAAGTGCTCGGATACGTCGGGTCGACGGGGCGCTCGACTGGCCCTCACCTACACTTCGCGCTCAAGCACGACGGTCGTTTCGTCGATCCAGCCTCGCAGCTCGATGGTCCGGGCGCGCCCTTGTCTCGCGAGCTCGAGCCGCGTTTCCAAGCATCCGTCAAACGCCTGCGCGCCGAGCTCGGGAAGATTACGCTTGGCACGACAACAGCGTCGCGCTAGCTCGACACAGCAGACCTTGGCGCTGAGCCGACACGAAGCGACAGCGAAGATTACCCCTGGGCTCACCCGCGTCAGCGTGGGCCCGATGATAGCGAGGCACGGTGCAGAGCCCCAATGGCCTAGAAGCGACCGGCGACAACGAGCCAGCGCGCGCGAGTGACGCGGCTGCCGACGCAGCTTTGCAACCACCGCCCGCAGCAAGCCGCGAATCGCGCGCGCAGTGGATGATCGCTGCGCTCACCTTGCTGGGGCTCGCAGCGCTCTTGCTCGCCCGACTCACACGCTTCGGGATCTGGGATCCCTGGGAGCTCGAAGTCGCCGACGCTGCGCGCACACAGATCGAACAGAATAGCGCTGCTTCCAGCCGCAGCTTGGGCCTGTGGCTCGTCACCGCAGGCTTTCGCGCGTTCGGCATCCACGAATGGGCCGGACGCACGCCACTCGCCCTGTGTGGGGTGGTCTGCGCGCTGCTCTCGTTTCAGCTGGCGCGTCGCTATTGGGATCTGCGCACCGCTACCTATGCCGCCCTGATGACCGCGACCACTCCGCTGATCGCGCTCAATTCGCGCATGATGTTGGGTGCAACAGCGGATATGGCGGTCTCGGGTGGCATCGGCGTGTGCCTGTTGAATGCGCTGATCGTTCCAGATAACGGAGAGCGCGAGCGCAGCTGGCGACCACTCGCTTTCTTGATCGGAGGCCTCGCGCTCTTAGCGCTCGCGATCGGCACACGCGGTGCGCTGCTCGGCGCGCTTCCGCCGCTGGGCGCGGCAGCCGCAGCCGCATGGTTGGCGCCCGGTGAGCGCGCCGACGGCATACGTCGGGTTGGCAAGCTGCTGGTGTTCGCGCTTGGGCTCCTTGGGATCGGCTTGGTGCTGCGTGACGTCCAGCGCGATGCGACCGAGCACAGCATGTGGCTGGGCGGCGCCGCCAGCAGCAGCAATCCGCCAACATTCGACCTCGTGCTCGAGCAGATCTTCCACGCACTCGCGCCCTGGAGCGTGCTGTTGCCGATCGCGCTGAGTCGCGTGCCCTTCGCCGCAGCGGGGGCGTTCGGCTCACGTCATGCAATCCTACAAGGCTGCGTGTTGTGGGCCGCGATCAGCTACGGAGCCCAGACGTTATTCGTTTCCCGTTATGGCCATCAGGCAACTTTCCTCGCGATCGTCCCGCTCGCCGTGTTGCTGGCCGCAGTGTTGCGCGAGCTGGAAGAAGAAGGCGCAGCTGCCTGGGCAATAGCCATTGCGACGTTGCTGCTGTGCGGGATCTTGCTGCGGGACTTCATCCTGTTTCCGGGCGGGGTGACGCAAGGACTGCCGCTCGACAACTTCGAGGTTCCTAAAGACTGGAAGCCTCGCAAGAGCATGGCGGCCGTGTTCGTACCGTTCACCCTGTGTGCCGCGCTCGGGTTTGCGGTGGCAAAGGATGGGCCGTCCGCGCTCGACTTGCGCGCGCCCTACCGTTTTATCGCCGTGCAGTGGAAGCGCGGTCGCGCGTTCAAAGCCTGGCTGATTGGCATCGGTCTCGTTCTGCTCGCCGCCTGTGTGCTCGGGATTCTGGCTTTTGTCATCCCGCGCAAGCTGCAGATGCCGTCGCTCGCGATCAAAATCGTACGCCCACTCACCATCGCACCGCTCGCAGTGGCCGGGGTGATCGCGATCGGCCAGTTAGTGCTGTACGGGTTCGCGCGCTTACGCGCGCTGCGCATGCTGCCCATGTTGATCTGCGGCGCGGTGTTCGGCGTGTACATCGCGCAGATCTACCTGCCGCAGCTGTCCGAGCACTTTTCGCCGCGGGACGTCTACACGACCTATAACCAGCTGGCCGGGTCGTCGGCCACGCTCGCCGAGTATCGGGTCGGTGGTCGCGCCGCGCCGTATTATGCAAACGGGCCGGTCGTCGAGGTCACGGGTTTGCCGCAGCTGATCGACCATCTCAGCAAAGACGGACAACGCTGGGCGACTTTCCCCGCGAACGAGCTCGCGACGATCGATCACGCGTTTCGCAAGAAGACCGGCAAGCACTTGTTTGTCGTCGATGCCCAGAGCGAGCGCGGCATGCTCGCGGCAAGCGAGCCGATCGCAAAACGTACGGACAAGAACAAATTAGCGACCGCCGTTCACAAGACGCCGCCTGCGCAGATTCAGCATCCGCTCAGCGTCAATTTCGACGACGCGATCGAGCTCATCGGTTACTCGGTCTCGGCGCCGCATGAGGACTATGTAGGTGCCGGCGAGTCATTCACGCTGACCTGGTACTTCAAGAGCATGAAGAAACTCACCAGTACGTATCGAGTGTTTGTGCACGTCGATGGTGAAGGGAATCGTATCCACGGTGACCACGATCCCGTCGAGAATTCTTACCCCGTCACGCTGTGGGAACCCGGCGATATCATCGCGGACTCGCAAAAGATCGACGTCCCGGCCAGCTCCCACGGCGGCGAATATAAGATTCTCATGGGGTTCTACAGCGGGGATACGAGACTACCTATCCGCCAGGGTCCCAACGCTGGCGAAAATCGCGCCCGAGTCGGGGTCTTGCGTATTCGATAGCTCGCGTGCAAGAACGAGAAATCCCGCGATGCAACGAAAGAGCGAACCACCTGTGCCCGAACCGTCGCCGGAAGATCGTCGTGAGCACGAACGCTTCGAAACTTCGATCGCGGTTGATTACGCGAGCGGGGAAACGTTCCTGTTTGCCTATCTCCAGAACATCAGCGAGATGGGCATCTTCATCCGCACAGATCATCCATCGTCGGTGGGCAGCCGCCTACGGCTGCGCTTCCAAGTCGAGCACGGTGAGCCACTCACGCTCGACGGCGAAGTGACCTGGATCAATCCGCTGCGTGCGAGCGGAGACAACTTGAATCCCGGCATGGGCGTGCGCTTCATCGAGCTGTCGCCGGACAAGCGCGAAGAAGTCGTCGGTCTGGTGCGTACCGTCGCTTATCTGCGCGACGAAGAACGCAACGAAGACGCGCAAGCTTGATCAGCGCTCGATCGGCGCGCACTCACGAGTGCGCGCCCGCTGAACGGCGCGCGCAGAGCCTAGAAGCTCACGGCGGCGGACTCGTCGAGCACGTAATGGTCGTGCTCGAGGTGCCCCGGCGTAGCCGTGCGCGCGCCAGCTTCGATGTCGAACAACCAGAAACCCTCGCGCCCTGCACACGTCGCGCTGCCCGCACCAAACAAGCGCGTGCCGTAGCCGGCGAGCTCGAGCTGAAAACGATGGTGGATATGTCCGTGCAAGATCGCGTAGCGCGGTAAGCCCCTGCAGGCGTCGAGAAACGCGTCAGCGTTCTCCAGCCCATGGAGCTTATGATCAGCGGTCGCGTCGGGCCTACGCGGTGCGTAGTGCGTGATCACGAACACGAAGCGGCTGCGGATGCGCTCATCCTGGGCCAGCGCCGCCAGCGCTGCCAGCTGTGCGTCCGGGATAGCTCCGCTGGATCGCCAGACCGCAGGGTTTGGTCGCGCGCTGTTGACCGCGATCACCGCGATGCCGTCGTACAGCTTCACGAGCGGCCATGGACCGTCGACACAACGCTCGGGCAGGTCGCTCGCGAGGTACGTACCGAAGTGCCGCTCGAAGCGGCGCTCGCGGACTACGTCCTTCAGGTAGATGTCGTGGTTGCCGGGCACGGTGACAAAGCCGTGCGGACGATCAGTCAGGCACTCGATCGCAGCGCGCGCGGCCGCGAGCTCGGCATCGGTGCCGAGCGCTGTGTAGTCGCCGGTGCAAATGACCAGGTCGACCGAGCGCTCTCGGCTCAGCACAGACAACGCCTGCAGCTTCTCTCGCGCGCCAGCGAAATGATGTCCGCGGCGAAGCACGAGGTTGGCCGCTCCAATCAAGCGCTTGTTCAACATCTGGTGCCAGGGCAGTCGGCCCACCGGCACGGTGACGTGAACGTCGCTGAGGTGCAGAACCCGCATGTTTAAACTAGCATCTGCCGGCGCTCACCCAATGAGGCGCCGGCAGACACATGGCAAGGCAAAGATCAGCGCTTGGAGTACTGGAAGCGCTTACGGGCACCGGGCTGGCCGGGCTTCTTACGCTCTTTCTTGCGAGCGTCGCGCGTCAGGAAACCGGCCTTCTTGAGCACCGGACGAAACGTCGGGTCGATCACGAGCAGCGCGCGTGAAATGCCGTGACGCACTGCACCGGCCTGACCGGACTCGCCGCCGCCACACACGTTGACGGTGACGTCGAAATCGTTTTGCTTCTCGACAGCCTCGAGGGCCTGCTTCACCACCATCACCGAGGTCGGGCGTGGGAAGTACGTCTCGAGGGGGCGACCGTTGACAGTCACCACACCGCTACCGGGCTTAAGCAGCACGCGGGCGATGGCGTTCTTGCGCTTGCCCGTACCGTAAGCCTTACCGTGCATTGTGCCGTTGATCATGATTCTCTATGTCCAAATCAGGTGCGGACGGCGAGCGCTTGCGGCTCTTGCGCCGCGTGCGGATGCGTCGGACCGCGATAAACCTTGAGCTTGGAGCGCAGCGTGCGACCCAAGCGATTCTTCGGCAGCATCCCGAACACGGCCTGTTCGATGGCCAGCTCTGGTTTGCGCGCGATCAGCGTGCGGTAGCTCTCGGTCCCAAAGCCACCCGGATACTGCGAGTGCCAATGGCGGAACTTGGTGTCGAGCTTGTTGCCCGTCAGCTTAATTTTGTCGGCATTGACGACGATGACGAAATCGCCGGTGTCAGCGTGCGGGGTGAAGATTGGCTTGTGCTTCCCGCGAATCACGCTGGCCACGTTGGACGCGAGGCGGCCGAGAGGCAAGTCAGTCGCATCGACTACGAACCACTTGCGCTCTACTTCATTCGCCTTTGCGCTGAAGGTACCCATGAAAACGGCCTTTCTGGACAGACTCAAAGCCCCGTAAGGGGAGCGGATTTCTAGCTGTGGTGACACCCAGTGTCAAGGGATGCCGAGCCCAGGTAGTTAAACGTGGCCGCGGAGTCGTCGTGGACGTGGACGGGCCTCATGGGACAAGATCGTCCACGTCGATGGGTTACGTCTACGTCGACGGGGTGAGTGAAGCGGCTCTTTGGTTCGGACGTCGATAATATAGAGCCGAAGTTGTGCGAGCTGAACCTGGGTAGACCTCGAAATTGCCATGAGTTTCGGGGTGATCCAGGCTAGACACAGCCACCCTGCATGGGAGCCCGGTATGAAGCGATCTGCCCTAGCCTACTACCTCCACATCAGTCTGCTGATGTCCGCCTCCATCCCCGGCTACGTCCTGGCTGAGGCGACCGGAAAGGTGGTCTGCAATATTTCGGAGAATGGCCAGCCGGCCTCCGGCGTGATTTCGGTCCAGAAGGATGGCAATGAAATCGCGACCGGGTCGTGCGGGCGCGAGCTCTCTGTGCCTGCAGGCAATTACGTCGCCGCGCTGCGGCTGGACGGTGCGTTCGACGGCCCGGAGCAGCGCCAGAACATCGAGATCAAAGCCGGCGGCATGCAGAAGCTCAACGCGGACTTCGCGACAGCAGTGCTCGAAGTGCGGATCACGAGCGGTGGCCGACGCGCCGCCGGCATGGCGGTCATCAAGCGCAAGGGCCAGCAGCTCGGCACGCTCGGCAGCGGCGTCAACGCTCACGTGAGCGCTGGGACCTACCGGATCCTCGTGCGCTACCGCGGACAAGAGAAGGATCTGGGCGATGTGACGCTCAGCTCCGGACAACGGCTCAGCCTGGACGCAGCGTTCGAGTGATGCGCGCGCTGTACTTTAGTTTGGCGTTGCTTCTGATCGCCTGCGCGAGCGGACCGGGCACGCCGCCGCCAGCTGCACCGCTGAAGCTCGCGCTCGCGCGCGCAGACGGCCGCTCGATCGAGCTCAGCGCGTACGGCGGGCAGCCGCTGCTCTTGTTCATGTTCGCGACCTACGACGAAGCGTCGCAGCTCGCGCTCGTCAAGCTCACGCAGTTCCTCAGCCAGCACGGTTCAGTGCAAGTCGCGGGTGTGCTCATGCAGCCGGACGCCGCCACGTTTCTGCCGCTGTTCAAGGAAGCCGTGGCCCTGCCCTTCGAGGTCTACTACGACCAAGATCTGCGGATCCTGAAGGGCGAGAGCCCGCTCGGAAAGCTCAACGGCATCCCCACGTTTGTCGCGCTGGACGCAGCGGGATACGTACGCGAGGTGCGCTTCGGCGTGCTGAGCACCGAGCAGCTCGAGCAACTCACAGGGAAGCACTAGGGCACTAGCGCGGGCGACGGATGTCGCGGTGATCCACGACGACCTCGCCCACGCCGCGCAGGGCGGCGCCGAGCGCTTCGGCCATCGCCACGGAGCGATGTTGCCCGCCGGTACAGCCGACGCAGATCGTTAGGTAGGCTTTGCCTTCGCGCGCGTAGCGCGGGAGCAGCTTGCGGAGCAGCGCGGTCAGATCGCTGAGCAGCTCGCGGGCCTCAGGCACGGCAAACACAAACTTGGACACCGCTTCATCCAAGCCGGTGAGCGGCTTGAGCTCACGCACGAAGTGAGGATTCGGCAGAAAGCGCAGGTCGAACACCAAATCCGCGTCGACCGGCAGGCCGTACTTGAACCCGAACGACACCACACGCGTGACCATACGCGTGCGCGCGCCACCTCGAGCGATGTAGTCGACCAGGTTGCGGCGCAGATCGTGAACGTTCAGGCCGGTCGTGTCGATGATTAGGCCAGAGCGCGCGCGCAGTGGTGCGACGCGCTCGCGCTCGCGCTGAATCGCAGCCAACACGTCGCCGCCGGGCGCGAGTGGATGCGCGCGGCGCGTTTCGCTGAAGCGGCGCAGCAGCTCTTCGTCTTGCGACTCCAGAAACAGCAGCTCGACGCGATGCCCACCGGCGACCAAGGCATCGAGCACATCGGTTGCGCCTTCGAGGAAGCCGCCGGTGCGAACATCGAGGCCAAGCGCGACGCGCGACAGCTCGCCACCCTTCTCCAACAGTTCGATCAACTGCGGAATTAGAGCGGGCGGGATGTTGTCGACGCAGAAATGACCGAGGTCCTCCAACACACGCAGGGCCGTGCTTCGACCAGCACCTGAGAGTCCTGTGACGACCACTAACTGCAATGGCATAGGCGCACGCTACCAAAAGTATGGAGCTAAGCGAGGCCCGTGTCAGCCCTGCCGGACAGTTCGCTCAGTGATAACGCTGGTCTTCCTCGACCAGGATCCGCAACGCGTCATCGCCGGATGCCGCGTGCAGTAGACGTTCGCGCACAGAAGACCGACGCAGCACACGCGAGACGCGGGCGAGCACCTTGAACTGCTCCCCGGGATGCTCGTAGGGCGTCAGTAACGCGACGAGAATTCGCGCCGGCTCGCCGTCGACCGAGTCGAAAGCCACGCCTTGCCGGCAGATCGCCAGCGCCATGCGCTGTCTATTGACGCGTAAACGCCCGTGCGGAATGGCGACGCCGCTGCCTATGCCTGTACTCGCAAGACGTTCGCGATCCGCAAACGCCTGATAGACAGCGTCTTCGTCTAAGTGATCTCTACGAGAGAGTAACCGTGCAAGCCCACGCAAAGTCGCCTGCTTATCAGCAGCGGCGGGCAAGTCGGTCGTGACGTTATCAGCGTGCAATACCTCTTCGAGCCGCATGACCAAGCTCCAAGCTCTCGGGGAACAAATACGGATATTCGGCGCGCAGGCGGACTAGCGCACTTTCAGATATTTTCCAGTCCTAATGACGGAAAATTGTAGACCCGGCTTCACTGGGATTGAACGAAAAAAAGCCAGGAAGGCCCAGACAATCCCGACATCCGACGCTGTAAGCGCCCACGTCGTGCTTGCTCGCCTGATGCCCCTTACATACGACCCGCGCGCAGCTCGGCTACCCTTATCGGCCTTTTGCCGAGCAGTGCGGCGCATCTGTCACGCCTGTGCGGCAGTGTCTGCCGCACGCATGGCAATCAGATCAGCGTTTCAGTGGAGAGAGCCGCTCAAAAGTACTTCTTGCGCTTCGACGAGCTGAGAATGCCTAGCATCTCGCGGTACTTCGCGACGGTACGGCGCGCGATCACGATCTTCTCCTTCGCGAGCAGCTCGACGATCTTCTGGTCGCTGTGCGGATGCTTGGTGTCTTCAGCATCGCAAATGCGCTTGATCGCTTGCTTCACGCTCTCGGAAGCGATGTCGTCTTCACTGTCGCGCTTGATCGCGCTGTTGAAGAAGAACTTCAGCTCGAACACACCGCGCGGCGTGGCCACGTACTTGTTGCTCGTCACACGCGAGATCGTGCTCTCGTGCATGCCCACTTCTTCGGCGACGTCGCGCAGGATCATCGGCTTCAAAAACTCGATGCCCTTCTCGAAGAAGTCCTTCTGCTTCTCGACGATGCAGTCCGTCACGCGCTCGATGGTCTTGCGGCGCTGATCGATGCTGCGGATCAACCATTGCGCCGAGCGAAGCTTGTTCTGGATGTACTCTTTGGCCTGCGCGTCGCCCTTCATCGCCGAGCGGTAGAAGCCGCTGATCTTCAGCTTGGGCATGCCGTCGTCGTTCGCGACCACGAAGTACTTGTCGCCGACCTTGTGCACCCACACGTCGGGCACGATGTACTGCGGCTCGCTGACGAGGAAGTTGCGGGCCGGACGCGGCTCGAGCTCCGCGATCACCTGGGCGACGTCGTAGACCTCTTCGATCTCGACGTTCAGCTTCTTCGCGATCGCTTGGTAATTGCGCCGCTCTAAGTCCGGCAAGTGCTCGTCGAGCACGCGAATCACCAGGTCGTCCATCCCGAAGTGGCGCGCTTGCACGAGCAGGCACTCGCGCAAATCACGCGCGGCCAAGCCGATTGGGTCGAAGGTCTGGATGACCTTCAAGATCTCTTCGGCGTCTTCGGCGTCGACCTCGGCTTCGGCCGCGAGCTTCGGCACCACTTCGTCGGGCGCGACGCCCTCGACGGTGAGGTAACCCCTATCATCCAGGTTGCCCACAACCAGCGCAGCGAAACGACGCTCGTCTTCGACCAGATCGCTCATCCGAATCTGCCACTCGACGTGGTCGACCAGATCTTCACTCTTGCTGAGCGTCGCTTCGAGCGACGGCAGCTCGTCGCCGGTACCCCGGTACACACCGCCAGGCATCGGCGCCTGCATCGCGTGGTTTTCGATGTAGCGGTCCCAGTCTATCTCGGAGGCCTTCTTGTCGGCGTCACGGGCACTGTCGTCGAGCTTCTTCTCGCCAATCGTGCTCGACTCGATACTGGCGGCCTGAGGCTCGCCGGGAGCGCCGCCCATGGCCGCAGCGCCTTCGGCGATTTCGCGCACATCCTCCAACACCGGATTCTCGAGCAGCTCCTGATGGACGGTCTCCACGAGCTCCATGCGCGACATCTGAAGGAGCTTGATCGCCTGCTGCAGCTGGGGCGTCATCACCAGCTGTTGAGACATCCTGAGCTGCTGTTTGAGCTCCAAAACCGTTACCTGGCCCTTCCCGAGCAGGCCTGTCGGGCCCACATCATGCCTACGTAGTATAAGGTCAGAGACTCGACAAGGAAGCTTGAACGCCTTAGAAAAGCCGGACAGGCGTCCAACGCCATGTCGGAGTCACCGATACCCGCACGGTGCGCAGCCCAGACCAGCTCCGAAATAGCTCCGCAGCACCTCGTAACTGCTAAAGCACCCCACCGCGTCATGGCTTCCGCCACGCTGCCTCACCATGGTCGCGGGCTCGACGAGGTACGCGTGTGCTTGGGACGACGCGTCCTCCATGCTAATTTTTACGAGCTGGGGCGCGCGGCAGTCGGCTCGCCTCTACCAGGAGCGAAACTTTTGGATTTAACGAGCCCTGAAGCTTCGGGTGGCGCTGCGCCTCGCGTGTTGATCGCGGACGACGACCAGCACTCGCGCCAACACGTCGCCTCGCTGCTGCGCAAGCACGGCATGCAGGTCGAGTTCGCCGAGGACGGGCCACGGGCGTTAGCGAGCGCGCGCGATCAGAATCTGGATCTCGTGCTGCTCGACATCATGATGCCGGGCATTGACGGACTGGACTGCTGCCGGCTGATCAAGGGCATCACGCAGGAGCAGTTCCTACCGGTCATTCTGCTGACAGCTAAAGGTGACGCCGAGAGTCGGGTGACTGGCTTGCGCATCGGCGCGGACGACTACATCGCAAAGCCTTTCGATGAGCGCGAGCTGCTGGCGCGCGTCAGTAACCTGCTGCGCATCAAGCGCATGCACGACAACATCAACGAGGCGCGCTCGCGACTCGAGCAGCTCGCCGTGCAAGACGAGCTGACTGGTTTGTTCAACTACCGCTACCTGCACACGCGCTTGAACGAGGAGTTCAAGCGCTCTGAGCGCTACCGCGAGCCGCTCGCGTGTGTGATGTTGGACATCGATCACTTCAAGCGCGTCAACGATCGCTACGGTCACGACGCGGGCGATGTCGTGCTGCGTGAGACGGCTGTGCGAATCAAGAAAGCTGTACGCGAGATCGACGTGGTGACGCGCTATGGCGGCGAAGAGTTCCTCTTGGTTCTACCGAGCACCAACTTCTCGGGCGCGCTATCCGTCGCGGATCGCGTGTGGCGTGCGGTCGGCGGCGAGCAGTACACACTGCCCAACGGCAGCGAGCGCATATCGATCTCGTTGGGCGTCGCGGTCTTTCCGAGCCGGGACATCAAGAGCAAAGATCAGCTGATCAAAGCAGCGGACAAAGCGCTTTACCAAGCCAAGGGCGATGGCCGCGACCGGATCTGCGTGTACCAGCACCAGGGCTACATCTATCGCCCGGAGTCTGCGCGACCTGGCGCAGCCTGACTTCAGCGAACGCGCGTCTTCGGTTGCACGCCCAAACGTGGACTGCCGATCAGCGCGAGCGCACTGCTCACGAACACGAACCAGCTCCCCAGCCCGAGTCGAAATTTTATTTCGCCACCTGAGCTGGTCGCCATCACGTCTGCGGCCTTGCTCGCACCGAGCCAGGTGATCAACACCACCGCGCTCGGCAGGACAGAAACAAACAACGCGCTCAAGCGCGCGCCGCGCATGGCTGCAGGCGTGCGCCGACGAAACAACATCAGCAGCATGGCCAGCGCGGCCAACGGCACCACCCACAAGCGCACGGCGCGCCCACGTGCGAGTGTGAACAACGTATTGCTGACGGTGACTTCGCCCAGCAATTGACCGAAGGGGCAGAAGAACGCGAGCAAAGTGCCGAGCGCGGCTGTCAACAACATGCCGCGGCCGAGCTTCGGCGACCAGAACGGCAAGCGCTGATCGTCCGGCACGCGTGCAGCGGACAGCTGCCCCAGCGCGCGCAGAGTGATCAGCTCGACATCGTGGTGAGGACAGCGCTCCGCGTCGTCGAAGCCCTCCTTGCAAAATGGACAGAACAGCATCGATTCAGCGCGCCCCGACAGCTGCGTAGCCGCATACAGCCGGCACGGTGTGCCTCGCCCTCTCGCCATCACCATTGCATGACCGCCCTGCACGGCGCATTCTTACCAATCGCATGGACAAGCCTAAACGTTCCGATGACGGCGCACTGGTGATCAAGGCGGAGGACGATGTAGCCAAGGGTCGCTTCAGCAACTTCGCGCAAGTCGCGAGCACGCCGGACGCCTTTGTGATCGACTTCTCGTTCGTCCAGGGCCAGAGCGGCTGGCTCTTGTCGCGCATCTTGCTGTCGCCGCAGCACGCCAAGCGGCTGAGCGTAGCGCTCGCGGAGACAGTCGCAAAGCACGAGGAACGTTTCGGAAAAATAGAGGCTGGCCCTACCTTACAGTGATGTATGACGTGCACCTCGGCCGGGCACCCAGTAGCGGCGCGCAGGCGTCAGAGATATCATCGATCGAGTTACGCAACCTTGATTGCCGCGTGCTGCGTGTGAATGCGCGCGCGGCGCGAGCGAAGAGGCACTGAGCATGGTTTACGCGGGAGCGGCCCAGGCCGCGGAAAGTCGGAAGCTGTTGGGTTCGGCGCTGGAAGCGCTCCAAAAGGATCCAAACATCCCCAAGGACGTGCTCGCCGTAGCGGAGAACATCGCCGGCGCCGTAGGCGCGCTGTTCGAGGCCGAAAAAGCCACTTCCGACTTGGATGGCAAAGCCAGCGTCAAGCACGCGATGGGCTCACTGAGCCAGACGATGGCGCTCCTGCAGGACGTGAAAATCAGCCACGCCGGTATCACTGAGGCGACGAACGCGCTCGCCCAGGTGATGTCGAAGCTCTACCCGCTCGCCCAAGTGCCGACCATGCGCCCCTCGAACCCTGCGATCGCCAAGACGGTGGCGGCGTCGGTTCCAGCGGCTGCCGCACCCTCCTCTGCCAAGGCAGCTGCAGCGCTCGGCTCGGTCCGACCAGCGGCCGCGAAGCCTGCAAGGCCTGTGGATCGTGGTCCGCGCGAGAAGCTCGAAGCCAACGTCGGCGCGACGACCGAGTCGAACTTCTTCGTCGGCTTCTCTGGCGAGATCAGCGAAGGCGGCGTGTTCATCGCCACCTACACAACGTTGTCCGTCGGCGCAGCGGTCGAGGTGCTCGTTACCTTGCCCGGTAACTATCAGTTCACTGTGCCCGGCGACGTTCGCTTCGTGCGCGACCCGATGGACATGGACTCGGAGCCTGGTATCGGCGTCGGGTTCGAGAGCCTGCCGAATGAGCATCGCGAGCTGATCCTGCGCTTCGTGCGCAAGCGCCCGCCGATCTTCTTCGACGTGTGAAGCGTCTGGGCGCCGCTGCCAGCGGCAGGTGTCTAACAGCTGCGCGCGCTGCGCGCTGGAGGATCTCCCGCTGGCGTGACCGCGTGCGTCATCACCACGACCATCGCCAAGAGGCTTTCGTAAAAGCGATCGAGGTTCTCCCACTCGAGCGCAGGCTGGTGGGCGACGGCGCGATCGACCTCGGCACGCAAGCGCGCGATCAGCGCAGGCTGGCCGACCGCGATCGCATCCTCGCTGTACGTGTTGCCGGGAACCCACTCGGAGCGCAGCTCGCTGTCAGCGACGAGGCGCGAGAGCGCACGGTTGATGTCTGTCAGCTCGACGCGCCCGACGCGGGGGCCAAAGCCCTCTTCGAACGCGCCGTACACGAGCACGCTCAAGCGATAGGCGATCGACTGCAGCGGTGCTGACGCGAGCTCAGAAAGCTCGAATGCGACGAACGCAGCGAGCGCAGGCTGACGCTGCTCCATCCGCCGGAAGCTGCCGGCGAGCAGCTTGTCGACCGCCGTTCCGGAGCGCCACACGCGTTTCGCTACGGTCTCCACGGTCGTCTGCGCGACTCGCGCGTAGGCAGGAACGACTTCCAGCGCAACCGGCTCGACGAACATAGGGCGGACGCTAGCAGGAAGCGCTTGATGCCACAAAAATCAGTTCACCGTGCCGCAGAAGCCGAACTGGGCCATGCCGCTCGGAGCGATCGTCTTGTTGTGATCGACGCCGGTGAACACGACCGAGCCAGTGTCACCGCTGGCGTTACACTCCCAGTGGTTGTTGAGCTTTCCGCGGACGTCGAGCGGTAGGCTCCAGGTGATCGGCTCCGCGCTCGTGTTCTTCAGCTGGTACGTGTGGCAGTAGCCCATGCCCCAGTCGTTATCGACGGTGCGCTCCACCACCAAGCCCACGGGCGCTTGCATGCCCGTCGCACCGGCATCCGGTGCCGGTTGCGCAGGGTCAGCGCTCGGCAGAGTTCGCTCGGGCTCAGGCTCCGCCGTAGAGGGCGTCGCAGCGCCGCCCGAGCGCGTGAGAAACCAATCGGACTGCGTCAGCGCATCGACGATCTCGCGCAGCGAGCCACCGCCACCCGCTCCGCCGATCGCAGCTTGAAAGCGCTTGGCTTGGCAGCTCGGATACCGATCACCATCGCGCTCGGTCCTGCCTTCGCCGTACGCGAACCGGAACCAAGAGAGCGCATAGCAGCTCTGCACGTCCTGGCTGTTCGCCAGCTGATCGATCAGCTCGCCGCTGTTCATGAACGCGCCATCGGCGTCCGTGTTCGCTTGCACTTGGTTCTCGTTCGGCACGATCTCGCCGCTGGGATCGATCGGCAAGCCGTTGTCATCGGCGCGGTAGCGACCAATGCCGTCGTAGTGCTCGAACGCGAGACCGATCGGATCCATCAGCTTGTGACAGTTGCCGCAAAACGCATTCGAAGAATGTTCAGCGTAGCGCTCGCGCGTGGTCTTGTTGGGATCGAGTCCCGGCGGCTGCAGCACGAGGCCAGGTGGCGGCGGCGGCAACGGCTGACACAACAGCTTTTCACGCACCAACTTGCCGCGATGGATCGGCGACGAGTCGTTCGAGCGTGAGTGCGTGAGCAGCATGCCGCCCAACGTCAAAATGCCGCGCCGTGCCTCGGGCGAAGCGCCGTAGAAGCTCGCGAGCTTGTTGTCGAGCGCGCTCGTGTCAGCGTTCAACAGCGCGCGCACCGAACCGTCATGCTGCGCGTCAGCGCCAAACATCACAGCATCGACGAAGCGCTCGGCCTCTTGCACCATCGCGCCGCGGATCTCGCCAGTGAGCTCTGGGAACGTGACGGTGTCCTTGGGCACTGTCATGATCGTCGCCAGCCCGAGCCAATCGAAGACGAACTTGCGCACCACCGGTCGCGCGCGCTCCGACTTCAGCATGCGGTCGACTTGGGCCTGACGCTTCGTCAGGTCGCGCAGCTCACCGCGCTCCGCAGCTTGAAACAGCGCGTCGTCCGGCATGCTCTGCCAGAGCAGATATGAAAGCTCGGAAGCGACCTCGTAGTTATCGAGATCGAACACGCCGGGCACGCTCGCACTCGGTTGTCCCAGCTCCGACCGATACAAGAAGCTTGGCGACTGCAGCATCGCGCTCACGATCATGCGCGCACCGCTGTCGAACGCGCCTGTGCTCTTGCTCAGCGTGAAATAAGTCTCGACCTCGGCCGCTCGCAGCGGCCGGCGAAACGCGCGCTTACCAAAGCTCGTCACGAGCTCGCGCAAGCAGCGGTCATCGGCGCTGGCGCTCACACATGGCGCAAGCCGCGCGAGCTCTATCGCGTTGGAGCTGTCCTCGGCCGCAGACTGCAGCTTGTCAGCGAGCAGCGGGCTCATCAGCAGTGCCTCGGCGCCATTACCGAAGCCGACGCCCACGTCGTCCGCTGGAAAGCCTGTGCCGTAGCTGCTCTCGATGCCGAGCAGATCTTTCAGCGTGTTGTCGTATTGGTTGGCTGTCAGGCGCCACAGCCTGCGCGGCGCGGGCGTTTGCAGGCTGCAGTCCTCCGGCGCACCGGGAGTGGCCGCTGCACCCGGGGCAGCCGAAGCAGTGCCGCCTGGAGCGTTGCTGCCAACAGCTGCTGCGCCTGGCGCGGCACCACGCGGCGCTGCGCCGGCCTCCGACGTCTCAGGCTGGCAGCCCCCAGCTGCGAGCGCGACAACGAGAACCAACGCTGTGATGGATCCGTGGATAGTCATCGCGTGAGACCTCCCAGCGCACCGGTCACCATGTCGGAGCCGAAGCTCTCCATCGCGATGCCCATGCTCTGCCCGAGCGATACGAGCAGCTTCTGGTGCGGCACAGCATCCATCTTGAGATAACGTCCTGAATTCCAGTAGCCGTTGCCACCGCCCGCGATGATGAACGGGACCGACTTGAAGTCGTGCAATCGCCCGTCGCCGAGCTCTTTCACCCAGACGACAGTGCTCGTGTCGAGCAACGTGCCGCTGCCGTCAGCTTCCGGCGTGGCTTTCAGTCGATCTAGGAATGCTACGAACTGTTCCGTCACCCAGCGCTCGGCTAGGACGAACGCTGCGACCCCAGCTTGGTTCCCATCGTCCTTGTGCGAAAGCTCGTGATGGCCTTCACTCGCGCCTGCCCACGAGAAAATCGTCGGCGAAACGGTGTGCGTCCATTGTAGCGTCAGCACGCGGCTGAGGTCGCAGGCTGCAGCGGCGACCAGGATGTCCATCTGCAGCTTACCCACTTCCGGAAACTGTTCATTGCTCTTGGGATCGGCAATCTTCGGTGCTTGCATGCCAGCACAGCTCGCGCCGCCAGCAGCGGCTGCGCCCGCAGTCCGACGTTCGATCTGCCGCAAAGAGTCGAGATGCGCGTCCAGCTTGATCTGCTCTTCAGCACCCAGCTGTTTCTTCAGCGCATTCAGCTCGCCGCGCACGACGTCCAAGACGCTCTTGCGTGGATCGACAGCAGGTGCGCTGCCAGTGCTCGGCGTGCTGGACGTAGTAGGGCCAGCGCCTCCGAACAATCGGCGATACGCAGCGCCCGGATCATCTTCCGGGTGCACGTACTGATGCTTGTCGTTGTACGACAGGCGCGTTTGAATGCTCGCCCCCCATGCGCTCGTCTGAACACCGAGCTCGATCGACGGGAACGACGTCGCCATTCCGAGCTGCGAGGCCATAAACTGATCCAAGCTCGGCCCGCCACCACCGGTGAGCGCATGTTCCATTCCGCCTTCATGACTTCCGCCGCGCGTACCGACGAAATCGAGCCCATCCAAAATGATCAGGCTGTCGCGGTGCGCCGCGAGTGGCTCCAAGATCGAGCCCGCTGCGAAGCTAAAGTCGGTTTCACCACCGGCGGGGCGCCAATGCTTGTGAACTGTGCCGTTCGGACTGAACCAGAAAATGATGCGCTTCGGAGCGATCGCAGCGCGTGCACGCGCCGGCTCGCTCAGCAACCGATAAAAAGGCGCGCACAAGAGCGCTGCACCCATGCTCTTCAGGCTCTGTCTTCGATTGATACGCATAGCATTCCGAGACTACGGCCTGGCTCTGCACATTCGACCGAGCAGGTTGTGCCGATTTTTCGTTGGGTCGCCCGCGAAAAACGTAGGCATAGTGGTTCTATGTCGAGGCTTTTCGCGGGCGAGCCAGCGGAAAAGCGGCGCGAAATGCGAAGTGTCGCAATGTGCGGAGCCAGGCCGTCCATGTGGGTCTCAACTGTGGGTGGTTTAGCAGAATGAGATCGGGTCACCTCGGCCGCGGCGCTTGGCTGGCGTGGATGATCTTGTGCACGTGCCTGTGTGTCACAAGTGTCCGTGCACAGTCACCTGTGGTGTGCGCCGCTTTCGATGACGCAGAATTGCTTGCGCGCATTCGCGGCCAGACGCGCGACCTGCCGATATCGTTGATCTCTGCGACAGCCGATGTGTCACATCCCTCCGCGACACAGCTGCAAGCGATCGCACGCGAGCGCGCGGCTGATTTCGTGGTGAGTGTGGATCAAGAGCCGAACGGCTCACGCACCGTGTACGTGTTCGATGTGCGCGCGGAAGAGCTACGCGTTCGCACAGCGCCTGCGCCCGATCGCAAGCATCGCTTCGCACGCTCTGCCGCAGCGGAGACTGTCGCGTTGATCGTGCGCGGTGAGCTGTCCGATGCACTCGCAGCTCGAGCGACTCAGCAAGCACAAGCTGCCAAAGAGAGCACGCCGATCGCGGAGACGCCCGCACCGTCCGAGCGTGCACGACCTCAGCCTGCGCCGAGCGCTCCCGGGAAAAACGCACCCTCGCAGCCGGTCACGCGACCAAAGCCCAAACCCGCAAACAAACCAGCTCAAAACGAAGCGCGCGCGGAAGAACCGGCAAACGAAGCCTCTGAGCCTGAGCCTGAGCCTGAGCCCGAGCCCGAGCCCGAGCCCGAGCCCGAGCCCGAGCCCGAGCCCGAGCCCGAGCCCGAGCCCGAGCCCAAGCCCAAGCCCAAGCCCAAGCCCGACAACACAACAACCAGCAGCATCTCCCTCGGGCCGCCGCAGCTCTCACTGGAGCTGGCAGCACGCGCATCCACGCCCATCGACAGTCGCTACTTCCTCGGCGCGGCGCTCAACCTGCGCTTGTCGTTCGACTACTTTTCTGTGGGCGTAACAGGCAGCACCACGCTGGCTGATCGCGCGGAGATCCAAGGTTTGGCGCTCACCCTGCGCGAGCACGGGGTCGGCCTCGACGCGCTCGCCCACCTGCCGCTGACGGCGGCATTCAGGCTCGGCCTAGGCGCGACGGGCCGCTGGCTCTTCTACCGACGCAGCGCCGAGAGCAGCAATTCCGAGTGGACCCCGGGGCCCGCCGACACCACCTCCACATGGGCGATCGGCCCGCAGGCGGAGCTGCGCTGGCAGTTTGTGCAACATCTCGGCGTGAGTGTTCGAATCGGCCTAGACGTGCTGCTCCGCCCTGTCTCCTGGAACTACCGACTCGACACAAACACGCGTGTTCCCATCGAGTTAGAGCGCCAAAATCGTACAGAGCCATGGCTGTCGGTCGGTGTCTTCGGAAGCATGTGATCCGTACTGAACAGCAACGCTGACCCGAAATTTGAACGCGTGACCACAAACTAAGCGAGATGAATCCTCGTCCCCGAAATTTGCCGCCGAGCCCACCGGATCCCCGCGTGGCCAAGGCTGCATCCGGCGATCGCGGTTGCGCGCAGGAGCTCCTCACCGAGCTCTCGCCGCGCATCCGCAACCTCGTCCGATATCTGGCGTGGGGCGATGTAGACGTGGACGACATCACCCAGCTCTCTTTGCTGGAGATTGCACGAAGCTTTCACAACTACCGTGGTGAAGGCGCGCTGCACTCTTGGGCCGATCGCATCACCACGCGCGTCGCCCTCCATTATTTACGCCGTCGCCGCACTGAAGAGCGTCGGCGCAACTCGCTCTCACCCGCAGAGCTGCACGTGATCTCGCCGCGCAACGAGCAGCCCGACGAATACACGTTGCGACGCAAGACCGTCCGCATGCTCGACGACCTGCCCGAGGATCAACGCCAAGCGCTGGTCATGCACCACGTTGTTGGCCTCAGTGTGCCAGAGCTCGCAGCCGAGCTCGGCATTCCCTTCGAAACTGCGCGCAGCCGTCTGCGGCTGGGCGTGCAAAAGCTCCGAGAACAGCTGCGACGCCGAGGTTCCCCATGAGTGGCTTAGACCCCGAGATCCAATTGCCGATCACGCTCGCCCTGGACAATCACTCCGGGCCGGCTACGCGGATTCCGCAAGAGCGTTTGGAATCCATGGTGGCTACTGCGCTGGTCGAATACGACAAGCTGCATGTGCCGCAGGCCAAGCAGGCTACAGAAGCCGATGCGACAACGGCTTCCTCCTTAAGCACCAAGAGCACCAAGAGCACCAAGCCGTCAGCATGGCTCGTCGTCGCGGGCGGTGCGCTCGCGATCATCGGTGGCGTGATGACCGCACGCTATTTCTTGGAGGCGCCGGAGCCGATGCCCCTGCCGGTGGCGCAGGTCGCTCCGGCCGCACCGCAGCCGCCAATGGCTGCAGTCGTAGCTCCCGAGCCTGAGGCAGCAGAGCCCAGCGCCGCAGTCACCGACGACGATCATGACGCTCAGAGCGGCGCTGACAAAGGTCGTCGTGCGCTCACCACACGCCGGGCGTTATCAGCACCCGAGGACTTGCTGCAGAAAGCCAATCAGTTGCGCGCAGCTGGCCGCTTCCGCGACGCGGCACAGACCTACTCGCTCGTGTACGACCGCTTCCCCAAGTCGCAAGCGGCTTACGTCGCGCGTGTGGCTGCGGGCTCACTCGAATTGGAGCATTTGTCAAACCCACTCGAAGCGCGCAAGCTGTTCGAGTCGGCTCTACAAGACCGACCCAAAGGCGCATTGGACTTGGAAGCGAGACAAGGGCTCAGCGTTGCACTGCGAGACCTGGAAGACCGCTCCAGTGAGCGTGAGGTGCTGCGCGCGTTGGTCAAAGGTCATCCAGGCAGCCCGGCGGCACGTCGCGCGCAAGTTCGGCTGATGGAATTGGGAGGCGAGTGAACGGGGGGCGCTCGCTCCGGCTCGATCTGCTGCTCCTCACTTGGTTGTGTGCGAGCACGGCCTGCGCACGCCAAATCGATTTCGTTGCGTTGCGGCACACACAGCAGACCTGCCAAGCCTCGAGCACGTGTCCTGAGCCAGCTGAGCGCGACGCTGGTCGCGAGCCCGATCCGAGCTGCGACGCAACCAACAGCTGCGAGCAGACGGAGACCGATCCACCCGATCAGCCGGCGCCACCCTGTCCCGGCGCGCCCGGCTGCCCGCCTGCACAACCACCCGAGGTGATCGAGCGTTGTGAGACGCGCGTGTGCGCGCCGACTGCAGAGAGCGACACGTTCTGCGGAGGCGATGGGCTGATCTTCGCGCTGGGCGATGGCTGCGAAAACGAGGACTCCAATCCGGAGTTTCGCTACGCGCTGTGCTCGGAGACCGACCTGATCGTGAAAGCTCCGATGCAGATCACAGGCAGCGCAGCGGTCGATAACGACGTGACCGTCAGCTCGGACGTGATGGTCGAAGGCGAGCTCCGCTATTCGGGCTCGCTCCACGAGATCGAGGGCGGCAAGCTTACCGCGCGCACTACGATTCAAGCGCAGCCGACATGTGCCTTGCCGGCGACGCTGCGCGCCGATGTCGCAAGCAGCGTGCAAGCGCGCGCAAACGACAATGACAACGATCTCGCCGTGGACCAGCTCGCGCTGCTCTCCCAGTGGACTGGCCAGCAAACGGTCACGTTCCCGTGCGGGCGTTATTACCTGAGCGAGATCGACGGCGCGGGCAGCATGACGATCCAAGCGACTGGCCATGTCGCGATCTTCGTCGACGGGTCAGTGTCGGCGAAGCAAGGTTTGACGATCCGGGCCGCGCCATCCGCGCGCGTCTCGCTCGTGGTCAACGGGAGCGTGCACATCATCGGTGGACTGCAAGTCGGAGAGCTCGCGGACGCGCGGCATCTGCTGTTGGCTGCAGGGCAAATCCACTTGGAACAAGGCAGCAGCACGATCGGCGGCGTGCTGTACACGCAGACCCAGGATCTGCTGCTCGTGAACGGCACCTTGGATGTCAACGGCGCGGTGTTCGCATATCGCGCCCAGCTCGAGGGCGCGACCCACGTCACGCTCGCTCGCTCAGCCGCGACTGCTGACGAGCAGTGCAAGCCGGTTACGCAGTAGCGCGTGCGTCAGTGCGTCGCCAACCAGTAGGCGAGCACCGCAGCGATCACCACCACGATCGCGATGTACAGCGGGCGAATGCCGTTGGCTCGGAACGCTCCGGTGCTCATGTCATCGGTGCCGAGTAGATCTGCGAACATGGGCGATGACGTCGGCATGGGCATGGGCGTCGGCATGGGCATCACCGGCGCTCGGATCAGCATAGGCGCTTCGCTCTCGATCGGCTGGAGCGCCAGCTCGATCTCGAGCTCAGGCACATCCGCTTCGAGCTCGCTCAGCAGTGAGATCGGCTCGGGCGGAGCAGGAGGCTTGGGCAGTGGTCGTGAGCCTGACTCGCCTGCGTCCGCCGCATCCGCATGCCAGGCCTGGAGCGCACGGTCGGCCGCTTGCTCGCGCAACCAGCGCAGCTCGGCAAATGCTGCTTCGAAATGCTTGCCCAAGAATGCTGCGAAGCGCAGCTGTGACGCCATCAGCTGCGTAGCCAGCGCGTACTCCTCGAGCTCGACCAACATCTCCTGCGCGCTCTGAAACCGCATCGCCGGATCGAAGGCCAGCGCTTTGTCTAGCACTTGGTGCAGCCACTCAGACTCGGGGAACTCGCGGTCCGGCAACGACGGGATGGCCATGGCCCGCTCGGGATCGAGCCAAGACATGTCGTCCCGCTTGTACATGCGGCGCCCAGCGCACAGCTCCCAGAGCAGCACGCCGACCGCAAACACATCGGAGCGCGCATCGACATCTTGACCGCGCGCATGCTCCGGCGCGACGTACCAACCCTTGCCCGCCCACAGCCCGTGGTGATAGAGGGGCTCTTCATCCGCAAGATCAGGCGCGAACGCGCGCGCGATCCCGAAGTCACAGAGCCTGACCTCGCCTTCCAGTGAGATCAGCACGTTCGCCGGCGAGACATCGCGGTGCACCAACCCGAGCGGTGTGCCTTGTGCGTCGACCGCGCGATGCGCGTAATCGAGCGCTGCCAGCACCGAACGCACGATCAGCAGCGCAAACTCGAGCGGCAGCGGAATGCGTTCGCGACTGAGCCGGCCGAGCAGCTGATTGAGGTCGAAGCCCTCGACGTACTCCATCGCGATGTAGAGGCAATCCTCTTCGCGACCGAGGTCGAGCACGCGCACGATGTTCTTGTGACTCAGCCGCGACGCCAGCTTGGCTTCGGAGATCAACGAGCGCGTGAACACCGGATCCGCTGAGAACTCGGAGAGGATTTGCTTGACCACGACGCGGCGCACCACGCCGAGCTCATTGGTCGCACGCGCGAGAAAAATCTCGGCCATGCCGCCACGACCAATGCGATCGAGCAACAAGTAGTTGCTGCCAAAGGCCCGCGGAAGACCGAGGTCTTCCCAATCCGCGGGCGATGCCTGCGCCTGTCCGCCCATCACAACCGATTGTTGTAGCCAGTCGGTAGTGTAGCGCGCAAGTCCGATGACTCGATTGCAGGCGAGAGCAGCCGGGCGCACGACTACAACATGCTTACATGCTCACAACGTCGCGAGCTCGATCGCGTCCGCTGGGGCGGCGACGTTGATCGTGTCGCCCTGTTTGAACTGACCCGCGAGCAAGGCCTGCGCCAGCGGTGCCTCGATCATGCGACTGATAGTCCTTCGCATGGGTCGTGCGCCTAGCGCAGGGTCGAAGCCACCCGAGCGCAAGAGCAGCGCGATCGCACTCTCCTGCACCTCGAGCTTCACGCCATGTTTGGCATGTGCGAGCTCGCCAACCGCGCGCAACATGCGGCGCGCGATCTCCGACAGCTCGCTCTCGACGAGCGGCAGGAAACACAGCGGCTCGTCGATCCGGTTCCAAAGCTCGGGAGGCAGCGCGGCGCGCACGCGCGCGAGCACTTGCGGCGCGTAGTCTGAGGCCGTCAGGCGTGCGTCGCCGAAGCCGATGCGTCCCTTGCTCGTGGTCTCGATGCCCAGGTTCGAGGTCATCACGATCACCGTGTTCGTGAAGTCGACGGTGCGGCCGCGCCCGTCGGTCAGCCGGCCTTCATCGAGCAGGGGCAGCAGCGCGAGCAGCACCTGCATGTGTGCCTTTTCGATCTCGTCGAGTAGCACCAACTGGTACGGCCGGTGCCGCACAGCCTCGGTGAGCTGGCCACCGTCCTCGTGCCCGATGTAACCCGGAGGTGCCCCGAGCAGGCGCGCTACGCCGTGCGACTGCGCCAGCTCGCTCATGTCGACGCGTGTCATCGGGATGCCGGGGAACAGCACCTCGGCGATCGCCTTGGCCATCTCGGTCTTGCCGACGCCGGTCGGCCCCGCGAACAGGAATGTGCCCAGCGGACGCTGCCCGCGAAAGCCCGCCGCGCTGCGCCGCAACGCATGACTGATCGCATCGATCGCGCGTGCCTGGCCGACAACGCGCGCGGAGAGCTGCTCTTCCAGAGCCAGCAGCGCCTCGCGATCTTCCATCAGAAGGCGCTCCACCGGCACTTGCACGAGCTCCGAGACTACGCGCGCGATCGCGACGCGATCTACCCGCGACTCACCCGAGCGCCGCACACGCGCAGCGGCTTGGTCGAGCAGACCGATCGCTTTATCAGGCAGCTGACGCAGCGGCATGTAACGGACTGACAGATCGATCGCTGCTTCGAGCGCATCGGCCGCGTACTTCACCGCGTGATGGGTCGAGTACTGCGGCACAATGCCTTTGAGGATGTGCAGCGTGTCGGCACGGCTCGGCTCACTGACCTCGATGCGCGTGAAGCGTCGAGCCAGCGCAGCGTCTCGCTCGAAGATGCGCCGGTATTCGGTATCCGTGGTCGCGCCGATCACCGGAAGCTCGCCGCGCGCAAGCGCAGTTTTGAGCTCGCTGCCCAAACCATCGCCTTCGACGCCACCGAGCACGCCGTGAATCTCGTCGATGAACAAGAGCACGCGACCGCTGTCAGTCACCTCTTTACGCAGAGTCTGGATGCGCTCCGAGAGTGCTCCACGTACGCCCGTGCCCGCGAGCAAGCTGGACGCAGCCACCTCGAGCAGAATGAACGGCTCACGCTTGCCGTTCGTCTGGCCGCGTCGCGCCTGCGCGACCAGCGCGAGCGCAAGTCCTTCTACGACGGCCGTCTTGCCGACGCCCGGAGCGCCAACCAAGAGCGGATTGTTGCCGCGCCGGCGCGCGAGCACATCGAGCAAGCGCTCGATGTCTGCGTCGCGGCCGATCACGGGATCGATCTGCCCACCTGCGGCGAGCTGCGTCAGGTTGCGCGCAATCGAGCTCAGCAGCGGGAAGCGCTGCTCGTCCATGGTCCAATCGACCTCGACCTCAGGGACCGGTGTTTTTTGGCGCCCTGCCCGCGTCGCTGTTTTCTGGCGCGCGCGGCTGGTTTTGCCTGAGGTGCGAGGTTGCGGAGTGAGCGTGAGCTGCTCGGGCGTGCTCTTGGCCCCAGGTTGCGACGGGCTCTCTTCGTGCGCTGGCTCTGCGCTCCGAGCTTGCACCACATCGACCTGCTCGGTGCGCGTTCGCGCCAGCTTCGACTCCGTCTCTTTCGCGAGCGCAAACGAGCGAAAACGATCCAAGCGCGGCTCGCGCGTGCGCCCCCAACGATGCTCTGTCCGGCGCGTTGCAGCCGGCGGCACCGTAGGCAGCGATGGCTCGAGCGGCGGCTCGCTCAGCGCCTCGCGCGCTGCGCTCGCGAGCTTCTCGGCCGACAGACCCGTGGACTGCAAGCCCAGACTCGCCGCGGAACGCGCTTCGCGAACCAAGCTGAGCAACAAGTGCAACGCCTTGGGTTGATCGCTGCCGCTGGCGGTGGCCAGCTTCTTCGCGCGCTCCACCGCCAAGTCCACGCCGCTCGCTGGCTCTTCAGGCGCAGCGTTCAATGCAGCCACGAGCGACTGCTCCGTGAAGCCGTTGCCATTGCACAGCTCGGCGATCTCGCGATGGCTCTGAAACAGCGCGACCAACAGGTGCGCCGTCGACAGGGGCTGTCGTTTTTTTTGCGCAAGCTCCCGGGCCCTGGCCAGGGCGCTGGAAATCGGCTGAGCCATGACATCGAGTTATCAACGCAACCGCTCCGGGCCAAGTTTTCGTGCACGGCGGTGTGCACAGAAGTGCTGGATCCGCGTCAGATGGCGCTTCTCGCCGGCCTCGCTGCCGTGTAGGTAGATCGCGTGGAGATCCAAGGACTGATCGAAGCCGCCGATCGCGGCAAGTGGGGCCCGGTGCAACTCCTGGTCGGGGCGGAACGGCTCTTCATCGATCGCGCGGTTGCGGCCCTGCGGCGCGCGTGTGTGGGCGCAGGCGACTCGTGGAACGAGGAGATCTTCCAGGCCAAGACGGCGAGCTCGGCGCGGATCGTCGACGCCGCGCGCACCATCCCGATGCTCGGCGGTCAGCGCTTCGTGCTCGTGCGCAACCTGCACGAGCTTCCGGAAAAAGAGCACGAGCGGCTCGCCGAGTACTTCGCTGCGCCGGTCGACAGCTGCTGCATGGTGCTCATCGCGGAGAAGCTCGACGGTCGCGGAAAGCTGCTCAAGATCGCCAAGCAAAAGAACTACCTCTATGAGGCCCAGCCGCTCAAGCCGGCTGCCATGCGCAGCTTCACGACGACTGAGGCGCGGCGCCGCAAGCTGAAGATCGACGAAGCCGCGATCGCCGCGTTGGTCGATGCGCTCGGCACAGATCTCGCAGCCTTGGACGACGCGCTCGAGCGCTTGTCGCTCTACGCAGGCGAAGGTCAGCCGATCACGGTGTCTGCGGTGGAAGCTTGCATCACGCGTGTGCGTGTCGAGTCGATCTGGGCGCTCGTGGATGCTGTGAGCGCACAGGATCGCCGTCAGGCGCTCAAAGCCGCGGCGTCACTGCTCGACGATCGCGAGCCGCCGTTGCGGATCCTTTCGCTGCTTTCGCGGCAGATCCGGATGCTGGGCCGTGCGCGGCAGGCGCTGGACGATGGCGCCTCCGCAGAGCAGGCTGCTGCGGCCGCCGGAGCACCGCCGTTCAAGGCGCGTGACCTTGCGCGTGCGGCTAGCCGGATGGATCTCGCGAAGCTTAGCCGCGCGTTTCAGGTCCTGTGTGAGGCGGACCTGACTCAGAAGGGTGGGAAGTGCCCGCCTGAGGCTGCGCTAGAGATGACGATTCTTGCGCTTACGGCTAGCTGAGACGCCGCTGGAGAGCGGTTACGTCGACGGTTCCGGTCACAGTGACGACTGAGAGGACGCGTGGGCCGGCGCGGGGCTTTTGCCGCCGCGCCTTGGGCACACGCTGGGTCCAGCTCAGGCTGCGGCAGCGCCGATGGCCGCGACCTGGGTCGCCAGGCGCGCGATGTAGCGCGAACCCGTGCGACGGTGGAACACACCCTTCGACACGGCGCGGTCGATTTGTGAGATGGCGACCTTCAGAGAAGCCTCCGCCTTGGACTTGTCGCCGGTGTGGATCGCCGCACGCACGCGCTTGATGAACGTACGGGTAGTGGTCCGTACTTTACGGAGACGTTCGGTACGCTTGGCAGTCTGCCGGATGCGCTTACGCGCTGACTCGTGATTCGCCACGGGATAGCTCCAGAAAATAAACTCGGGGCGCGGTGTGTAGCGGCCATGGGTCCCATTGTCAACCCGACATCGGGAGCGTCGCCCCCTTCGGACCTGGCCGTCGCCCTTACTAGTGCGGGGCAGTTCCTTGCCCCGGGCCGGAGTGTGCCAATACTTGGCGCCCATGCCAACGGCTGCCCCTGATGACGCCTCGAAATCGCGCCCACCCGGTGCGGAGAGTGGCCAAGAGCAAGTGACCATCGCCCGCCGGGCCGGGGTCGTGGCCGCCGGCACCCTCGCCTCCCGGGTACTCGGCGCGGTGCGCGACGCAGCCGTCGCGGGCTACTTCGCGGTCAGCGAAACCGACGCCTTCTACGTGGCTTGGACCATCCCGAACACGCTGCGGCGCGTGCTCGGTGAAGGCGCCGTCAGCGCGGCGATCATCCCCGTGTTCTCGGAGGTGGAAACGCGCGAAGGCCGCGCCGGAGCACGCCGCTACGTCGCAGCCATCAGCGGCGTGATGTTGATCGTGCTTGGCTTGGTCAGCGTGCTCGGCGTGCTCACAGCGCCGCTGTGGACGACCCTGTACGCGGCGGGCTATCAGGCCAACAGCACGAAGTTCGAGCTCACCGTCACGCTCACGCGCTGGGTGTTTCCATACATCGGCCTGGTCGGGTTGGCTGCGCTGGCGATGGGCATCTCCAACTCGATCGGCCGCTTCGCGGTCGCGGCGTTTGCGCCCGCGCTCTTGAACATCGTGGTGATCGCGGCACCGTTCCTATTTGCTGCGCCTGTCGCTTGGCTCGGTCTGCCTGCGATCACCGTGCTCGCGATGGCCACGCTCGTGGGCGGTGTGCTGCAGCTGCTCGTGCAGCTGCCCGAGCTCAAGCGCGCCGATCTCCTGCCCTGGCCCAGCCTCACCTTGAGCGATCCGGCTGTGCGCAAGACGCTCGGGCTGATGGGTCCAGTCGTGTTGGGCTCGGGCATTTACCAGCTAAACATCGTGTTCTCGAGGCTGTTCGCCTCGTACCTGCCGACCGGATCGCAGAGCTTCATCTACTATGCCCAGCGCTTGGTGGAGATCCCACAGAGCTTGTTCGCGCTGGCCGTGGCATCGGCCGCACTGCCCACGCTCACGCGCTTGCGCAACGCGGGCGATCACGAAGCGGCGCACGAGGCGCTCCGCTACAGCCTACGCATCTCGCTGTTCGTCGCGATCCCAGCGTCCGTCGCGCTGGTGGTTCTGGCAGAGCCGACGATCGCGGTGCTGTTTCGCCGGGGCGAATTCGGCAACTTTCACGTGCACGAGACAGCCAAGGCGCTGGCATGGATGGCAGCCGCCACCTGGGCCGTCGCCGCGATCCATCCGATCACGCGCATGTACTACGCGTACAACGACACGCGCACGCCCATGTACTGCAGCGCGTTGAACCTGCTGGTGTTCGTGCTGGTCAGCCTCGGCCTGCGGTCCTCGATGGGTCACGCTGCCATCGCAGCGGGAACCAGTGCGGGCAGCGTCGCCCAGCTCGCCGCCCTCCTCCTCTGGCTGCCGCGGCGCGTGGGCCGCTACGGCCTGTCCGAGGTGACCGCGAGCGCCCTGCGCTGCACGTTTGCCGGCCTCGTCATGGGGGCGGTGATTTATGACGTCGCCCGCTTCGGTCGTTGGGTTGACGACGCGGCAAGCCTGCGCAACGTAGCGGTCTACGCATTCACGGTCGTCTTCGGCGTCGCCGTGTATGCCGGTGCCTGCTCGATCTTCCGCGTCCGCGAGCTCGAAGAACTGACACGTGCGCTCCGGCGCAAACGCAGCCGCTTATGAACCTGAATCAAAACCTCGTCATCCAAGAAGCATCTTTCGTCCTGTCCGTGCCTGACGTGCGCGCGCTGCCCGCTCCTACGTTCGCTGAGCTCGTGATGGCCGGGAAGTCCAACGTCGGCAAGTCCAGCCTAATCAACACGATCGTGGGCCGACAGGCGCTGGCGCGCGTCAGCTCGACGCCTGGTTGCACGCGCGGGATCAACCTGTTCCGCATCCAGCTTTCCGACATCTCGCTGCACCTCGTCGATCTGCCCGGCTACGGCTACGCACAGCGCAGCAAGCAAGAGCGCAAGGCCTGGGGTCCGATGATCGAAGGTTACCTGCAGCATCGCGTGGGTATTCGCCTGGTTTGCGTGATCGTGGATATCCGCCGCGGCATGAGCGAAGAGGACGAGCAGCTGATCGAGTTCCTGGACAGCCTAGGAACGCCGAGCCTGCTGATCGCGACCAAGCTCGACAAGCTGCCGAAAGCGCAGCAGAAGGTCGCCCTCGCCGCGCTCCGGCGCAGCAGTCAGCGTGAGGTCCTCGGCTTCAGCTCGGTGACGAAGGACGGCAAGGGGCCGCTGATCGAGCGCATGGCGGTTGCAGCTACTGGCGGCGTGTCGACCCAGGCTTAGTTGGCGCTCGGGACCGCGTTGCCCACGTGGCCCGCGTTGCCCACGTGGCCCGCGTTGCCCACGTGGCCCGCGTTGCCCACGTGGCCCACACCGTCGATGCGAGCGAGCGCGTCGCGCCAGGTGTGCTTGTAGATATGTCGACCGCTGCCTTCGACGAAGCGCTTCACCGTCGAGGGCACCTTAAGCAGCCACTCGTGCACGTCGTCGCGCACCCAAGAACCGAGCACGCCGACGTTCAGATCAGCCATCACGCCATAGGCGAGTAGCGTCTTGTTGCCGTCGGCGTAGGGGCGAACATTGTAGAAGCCCCACGCTGCCCGCAGATCGTGAGGGCGACGCTCGTCGACCCGAAAACTGATGTCGCCCTGCGCTTCATTCACGCGCACGGACAAGTAATAAGCACGCTCCAACGGGCCCGCGCCTTGGCGCATGAAGACCGTTCGCTCGCTGTCCTGCGATGCGACCACTTTGGCCTCCAGCACCTGCGGCATCATCCGCGGGTAGTACTGAGTATCTAGCAGCGCACTCCAAACAACGCGTAACGGCGCGTTGATGATCTGGTAGCTGGTGCCGCCGATCAGATCGAGCGAGCCGCGACGCTCGGCTTGCGGCCTGCTGACCAACGCGCCGGCTTCCAACGAAGCGCGCTCTTGCTTAGACAGGTCACGGCCCGTGCCCGCGTATGCAGCGCTTGCGAGCAGCACAACTGCCGCGATCGCCGAGAGAACTTGCCGCCCGCATCTCACTACAAAACCCCTACCTGGAAGCCAGTCTCGCAGAAGCATTGCGCACTGGCCAGAGCCTTTTGGCTGGGCACCACGACAATGGCAACCTGACACACACTCCATGCACAGACGCGGCGCTGCATAACTCCACGGTATGCCGCCTGTTCACATGCGCGCGGCAGTTCCGAAACACCCGGTAAGCAAGCCGCGCTCGGGCTGCTCGCTGACCCATGGCGGCCAAAGCAACAAGCGCTCTCGCTGCAATCCGACTGCACGCTGCATGCAGGGAATCGCGCGGTCGCGAAACACTGTTGCTATCCTCGCTCCATGCACGCGCATGTTCGATGGGCCGTGGCCGGGCTTGGTTTACTCCAAGCTACGTGCGCCGCGCACAGCACTGTAGCCAGTCCAGAATCGACGCCCGCAGCGGCGCAAACTAGCCAAGCCGAAGCCAAGCGCGCGCCGGTGCGCGATCCGCGCGAGCTCTCAGGCCAAGCGCACTTCGCAGATCTGGTGCGACTCGCGCAGGAGCTGGACAGCAGCGGCAGCGGTCATAGCGAATCCGGTTGTTTGCTGCGCGGCACCGAGCCGCTGCACTTCGAGGCCGACCTGTCTCTGTCCGTCAGACCTCTACCTCCAGTGTCAGAACACGCGAAGGAAGTGATGGACGACCGCGCAGGCGGGATCACCGTGGTCTCTCCGTGGGGCACGGTCGGAGGACAAACCGAGCCCTCCGACGCGATCCTGCTCCCGTTCACCACGACGAGCCCTGGTGCCGTGAAGCTCCCCACCGTAGCGCTGTTTGCTACGCGTGAAGGTGTGTATCTGCGCGCAGCCAAGGGCGTCATCCAAGGCCTGCCCTCTACTGCGGTCAGCCCCGAGGATGCGGGTAGTTGGCTAGCGCGAGTGACAGAGCCCGCGGCGGTCTACGTGACGGCGGAACGCGCGATCGAGCTGCGAAGACTGACCGAGCTGCTGAAGCTCGTACCCAATCGGCACGAGGTCGCGCTCGCAGTCGCGCTGCCCAAAGCGACGCGCTTGCCTGCAGCTCCCGCGGACAACGGCGAAGGCTTGTGTCTGAACGGTTTGTCGGAGCCTGCAGCTTCGGAAATCGAAGGCAACTTAGACGTTGCAGCAGCCCAGAGCGCGCTCGCGCCGCTGCGAGAGGCGGCGCTGAGCTGCGCGCTCAGCAGCGGCGGCAAGGCGCTGCTCGGCGGCAAGCTCGTGTTGGGCTTGCGCATCGGACCCGACGGTCGCGCGCGCGAAGCGTGCTTCGTCAGCGACACAATCGCGGAGCCCCTGCTGCGGCGCTGCCTACTCTCGTGCGTGCGCGACCTTCCGCTGCCGGCGCCCAAGCCAGCCGGCTTCGCAGACGTCCACCTGCCGCTGCAAATCGAGCTCGCCGGCCCGAAGCCTCAACGCGCCAGCTGCGACTAACAAACCAAACGCATTCACCCCGCCGAATGGGCGGGGTGAGTGTTGTCCGAGACGTTTGCAAACCGAGCCGATCGGCTCAGTTGTAGTCGTCCATGTGCGGAGGCATCTGCGGGCCAGGCGTCTCTTCGCGAATCTCCACGAGCTTGTTCTCGCGGTTCACGCGCACGACTTTGGGCTCATAAGTCCGAGCTTCCTCGTGACTCATCTCCCCGAACGTCGCCAAAATCACCAGGTCTCCGGGCACGTTGCCGTGGGCAGCTGCACCGTTGATGCAGATCACGCCCGAGCCGCGCGGACCTGGAAGCGCGTACGTCACGAGACGCGTGCCGCGCGTGATGTTCCAGATATGCAGCTCCTGGTTTGCAAGGATGTCTGCGGCGTCCAGCAGATCCGCGTCGATCGTACAGCTACCCTCATAGTGCAGATCCGCGTGCGTGATCACCGCCCGGTGAATCTTCGAGAGGAACATTCTGCGCTGCATTTGGAATCAACCTCGCTTGCTGTGGCGTCCCAACGTGCGGGTACACCCAGAAGACATTGTTCAATCTACTAGCTGCGAATACCCTCCGCAACCCGACCGCTGGCGTAGCCGATAACGGCCCGCCCATGCAAGCGCCACTGGCCGCTTTAAGAGAGCGAATTCAAAGGCTCTCGCGCGGCGCAACGGCGAACGGAGGCCGCCAGCGGCGACAATCCTGCTTGCAGCAACGCCCCAGCGTTGGTTTCCGAGAACGGCTCAGCCAAACGCGAGCACTCGGCGTGCGCCGCAGCCATCAGCGGCTGGACGAGCGCGTCCCGAGCGCCTTACTACATACAGAATCGAAATGTATTAATGAGTGCTAGCCAGTGTGCGCGTAACCGACGCCAACGCGCACTCGACTGCGTTGCTCTAAAGCTGACGACGGTGGTAGTCTCCGGCCCCCATCATGAGCCTAGGTTCGGCGCTGTGACGACAAGAGCGATCCTCCCCACCCTCGAGCGTGCCCGAGCAGCTTTGACCGCGCGGGGAGTCGACATCTTCCGCGTTGAAGCCGCTGAGATCGCGCTGGCCAAGCGCGTGCGCTCGCACCTGATGGACGCGGGGGTGAGCGTGCAGTTCGCACCCGAGCCCAACGTACGCTTCATCGTGCGCGCGCAAAGCTCCGACTTTCCGGGCGCGGGCGCCAAGCAGCTCTACGACAAAGTGCGCGACGAGGTCGCTGCCAACGCTCGCGCGCAAGGCTTCGAAGAAGTCGCGGAGCATCCGCGCGAGGTGCGCGATCCGGGCGATGCCTCGCGCGTGCTGGATGTCTGGTACGAGCTGACGTTCGCCAAGCCCGTGCGCGACGCGGACAGCTGGCTCGAAGACATCGGTTGGGCGATGAACGTGTCGAAGTGCATTGGTTACTGACGCGTTACTGAAGCGCTGCTGAAGCCATCAGCTGCGGCCCGTTCGCCTGGAGTAAAAAACGCGAAAGCCGCAGCGGCTTGCACCGTGCGGCTTTCGAGCGTTCTCATCGCCAACGCAGATCAGTTGTCTACTTTGACGACGTTCTCTGCGAACAGCCCCTTCGGTCCTTCGCGCAGGTCGAACTGTACAAGCTGACCTTCCTCTAGGGTGCGAAAGCCATCACCAGCAATCTGCGAATAGTGCACGAACACATCCGCTTCGTTGTCCTGTTTGATGAAGCCAAAACCCTTAGCGTCGTTGAACCACTTAACAGTACCTAATGCCATGCCTACTTCCTCCGTTACGGCAGCAGCCTCGCCACCCGCTTCAGAACCTCAGAGCGTTCCCAGTTATGTCCCCCTGAGAGCTCCCTGTGTATACGAGCGTAAGGAACCTTCCACGTTCCCCCTCGAACACGCGTCGAAGATATCGAGCGGGCAATTTCAGTCAAGAGTTTTCCTGGAAATTCGCCCACATTACGCGTACTTCCGCGCGCGAGGTAAGTCTGAGTACGCGATGTGTTCACTGTGCCTACGCGCATGCGGATAGACCTGTAGCGATAGGACAGAATCCATAAACATCGTGTTGTTAGTATGGAAATATTAGCGCGCGCCGTACAAACGCGAACAACCTAATACGGCACCAGCACATACAAACACGAACGTTACGGCTGAAGTCTCGTGCGCAACCAACCCGTTGTTTCGCGTGTAAATACAACTCGGTCGTGCATGCGATTCGGGCGATCACGCCAGAGCTCGATCGACGACGGCACCACGCGAAAACCTCCCCAATGCGGTGGTCGCGGGACTTGTTCGTGTGCTCGCCAGCGCTCAGTGACGCTCGCGAGGTTGTGCTCCAGTGCTTCGCATGAATCGATCGGCGTGCTCTGCGCTGACGCCCACGCGCCGAGCTGCGAGCCGCGCGGTCGCGTCGCGAAATAAGCGTCGGCTTCCGCTTCATCGACGCGCACGACCGAGCCTTCGACCCGCACCTGCTCGCCAATGGACGACCAGTGATAGACGAGTGCGGCGCGCGGGTTCGCTGAAAGGTCACGACCCTTACAGCTGTTGAAGTTTGTAAAGAAGGCGAATCCTCTTTCGTCGACCTTCTTCACCAACACATAGCGCACAGACGGCTGGCCACCTGGACTCACGGTCGCAAGTGCAGCGCGCGAAGCGTCGAAGCTCTCGGCTGCGCTCGCACGTTCAAACGAAGACTTGAACCAGGCGAACGGGTCTTCCCCGCTAGCAGACTCGCCGTCGTGACTACTCATTGCGTCCAACTTCTGTGGCGCCGGCTGTACGAAAAATCGACCTTATGTCAGTCGACTCGGCGAGTCGGTGCGGTTACTCCAAGCAGCTTGTCTGACTACCCTGACGTCGCGCCCTTTTCAACGGCAATCCGGACAGCTCAATAGAAAGCGTGCTACCTTAATGCTGCCGTGGACGAGATCGCCGAGCAGCTTGCCAGCCGCCTCGAAGCCAACCCGAACGATGAGCAGGCATACGAGGACCTCAAGGCACACTATCTGCGGACGCAGGATCTCGCTTCGCTCACCAATTTGATCGCAGGTTGGGCCGGTTACCAAACTGATCCGTTCAGGGCCAGCCGTGGCTACTTCGAAGCGTCCCGAGTGGTCGCGCGCGCGGAGCCGGTACACGAGCGCCGTCTAGCGCTGCTGCGGCAGGCTGTTGCGCTCGATGCGAGCTTCCACGAGGCGCTGCAAGACTTGATCGAGCTACTGCCAAGCATCCGCGATGAACAGACGCTGGCGGGCTTTCTCGAAGAGCATATCGAGGCGCTAGAGGCACCGGATGCGCAGGACAGTGACCCGTCGCTGTTAGCGTTAGCCTACTCGCAGCTCGCAGCGTCGCTCGGGCGCCTGCAACAACACGTGGCGGCAAGTCATTGCTACGAGCGGGCGCTCGGCTTGAATCCAACTGTCGAGTTGATCGCTGAGACGCGGGCTGCCGCACAAGCCGCAGGCGATCAAAAGCTTTTGGCATACACGCTCGGAGCTGAAGCTGAGCTCGAGACCGACGCCACGCGCAAAGCGGATCTTTTTTTCGTCCAAGCGAAAACACTAAGTCGCGCTTCGGAAGATCCAGACGAAGTAGTCAACGCACTTCAGAAGGCCTACAGCCTCGCACCTGACAATCCGACAGGTTCTCAGCGTCGGGAGCTGGCGCGCGAGCTTGCAGACGCCTACGCGCAGCGCGCCGCAGCGCATAGTGGCGAAGATGCAGTCGCCGATCGCAAACGTGCCGCAGAGCTGCGTTGTCAGGTCGCACGCTCGTCGTCTCCGCACGAAGCACTGGTGGTTCTACAAGCCGCGCTCCGCGCGCAGCCCGATCATGAAGAAGCCTTGGAGCTGCTCGAACGCTACGCGGGTGAGCTGGGTCAGGAAGCCCTGCTCCCACAGTTCTGGCTCGCGTACATGACGCGCGCGCCGGCAGGTCCGGCGCAGGACCGACGCCGCTTGGCGCTGGCGGGCGTGTACGACCGCGTAGGCAAGGTAGACGAAGCTATCGCGTGCCTCGAGCAGGTCGAGGACGCTACGCTCGCGACGACCATGCTGGCGGAGCTCAGGCAGCGTCGCCGCCCGCTTTCCCACCCCCTGCATTTGTCAGACAGCTCCAAACCGCCCCTTGCCACAGACAGCGAATTCCGAAACGTGCGAGATTCAAGCAAACCTGAGTTGCGGCTCGATGTAGAGCCGACGTTGCGAGAGCTGCGGCGCTCGCTCCGCAACGCCATTGCCGCCCAGCGCACGACCGAGATCATCGAGCGCTGCCGCGAGATCACGGCGCAGAAGCCGAATGACCTGGCAGCGTTCACGCTGCTCGAGAGCCACTACCGCCGCGCTGGTCAGCACGCAGAGCTGGTCGCTTTACTCCTGGAGTCGGCCAAACCCGCCGACCTGTCGCTCTCGGAGCGACGCTTGCGCTTGCGCGAGGTGGCCTGGCTCGAAGAACGCAAACGTCGCGACCAAGCCGCAGCCATCGCAGCCTGGCGCGCCGTCCTCGCGGTCGATCCCTTCGACGAGGAAGCCTCGCGCAGCCTGAAGCGCCTGCTGCGTCACGGAAAATACTGGGAGGAGCTCGCCCAGCAGCTGGATCGTGAAGCGTCGGCTACGCCTGATCCGGCAGTGCGCGAAAGCGCGCTGACCGAGCTCGCGAGCGTCCAGCGCGATCAATTGCGCGACCTGCCGCGCGCCGCGGAGAGCTTGCGCGAGCTCTACAACTTGCAACCCGAGAGCAGCACGCGGCTGGAGCTGTGCGACGCGCTGTTAGAGAACAAGGCGTTCGGAGACGCCGTACCACTGCTGCGTCAGCGCCTCAGCGAGGCGCCCGGCGAAGCCGAGCAGCTCAGCTTGCTACGGCAACTCGCAGACATCCTTGAGAATCAGCTGCAAGAGCCGGAAGAGGCGTTCGAGATTTGCAGCCAGATCCTCGGCCTGCGCCCCAACGATCAGGAAACGCTCGCGCGCATGCAGCGCATCGACGAACGCAGCGGCAATGCCCAGCGTCTACTCGAGACGCTGGCACGACGCGCTGCGCAATTACCCCGTCAGCGCCGCGCGGAGCTGCAGCTCGAGATGGCCAAGATCGCCGAGACCTCGATCAACGATATCGAGGGCGCGGGCGGCTATTACCGCACAGCTTACGAGCTCGACCCCGCTCGGCCGGGGACGCTGGATGCGCTGTGTGCGCTCTACGAGGTGCGCGAGCTGCACGCCAGCCTGGTGAACATGCTCACCCAGATGCTCGAGACCACGCGTGATCCTGCACGCCGCGTCGAGCTTGGTCTGCGCAAGGCGCGGCTGCTCGCCGGCTCGATGGGCGCCAGCATCAGCGCAGCCAACGCATACCGGGAAGTGCTGCGCTACGACGAAAACGTCGAAGCGCTGCAATACTTGCTGCGCATGGCGCGTGAGCAACGCGACGCCGACACCACCGCCAGCTTGTGCGCGCGTTTGGCTGCGCTCTTGGAGGATCGCGCTGAATGCCGCGCGCTCTTATACGAGCGCGCACAGCTGCTGGTCACCGAGCTGGGCCGGCCGCGAGATGCGATCATCACTCTGCGCAACATCGTCGAAGAAGTAGACCCGGACTACGATCCAGCGATCGAGTGGTTGGCGGAGCTCGCTGGCAATCTAGGTGACAACGTTGGTGTCGCGAGCGCCTCTTGGCGTCGACTCGAGAAGAGCACGAACACCGACGCGCAGGTTGCGCTCGCGCGTCGCTTGGCCGACTTGAACGAGCACGAGCTCGACGATAAAGACAGCGCGATCACCGCGCTCTCGCGCTGGGCCGAGGCCGACCCCAGCGACGTGGCGCCGCAGCGCCGCCTGCGCAAGCTGCTGGAAGAGACCGGCCGCTACGAAGAGCTGGTCACGGCTTGCGATGCGCTGGCCGAGCTGGAAGCCGAGCTGAGCGTGCGCGAAGAAGCGACGCTGCGAGCGGCACACGTCTCTGCTACACACTTGAAAGCACCGGATGCCGCATGGAGTCGCGTCGCTCCGTTGGCCGCGCGGGGTCAGCCGCGCGCGATGGAGCTCCTCTCCAGCATCGCGCGACAAACGCAGCGCTTCGATGAGCTGGCGGCGCTGTATGTGAAGGCCGCGCAAGAAGCGTCCGCACCGGACCTGCAAAAGCTGCTGTGGTCACACGCCACGCAGCTCTACCGCGACGAGCTAGGCCAGCCCGACAAGGCGCTGGATGCCGCGCTGCGCCTGCTCGCGAGTGATCTGCGCAATCGCGACGCACTTGCGCAAATCGAAGAGTCGGTCACGCAGCTCGGCCAGTGGCCGCGCCTGTCCCACGTCTACGACCGCTTGATCAAAGCGGCGACGCACGATCACGAGCGCACCGAGCTGCTCGTGCGCTACGCGGAGTTGCTCGAGCACCGCGCCGGCAAGCCGGACGAAGCGCTCAACCTGGTGCTGCAAGCCTGTGCGCTCTCACCCGACGACGAGATGCTGCTCGCGCAAGCGGAGAAGCTCGCGATCAGCTGCGATCGCAGCACGGATCTATTGGCCATGTGCGATCGCGAAGCGTCCAGCACCGATGAGCCGAACATCCAAGTCGAGTGGCTGCTGCGCGGTGCGCGCTTCGCGAGCGCAACGGTCGAGGACCGCAGCGTGACTTACGGGTACCTCGAAGCGGCGCTCGCGGCCGCACGTACCGATGCGACGCTTTGGGAGCGCTGCGTCTCGCTCGCCCAGCGGCTCGATGCCAAAGCCGAAGATGCCGAGCACACTCACTTGCTCGCGCTGATCGCCGCCCATCGCAAGGTGGCCGAGCGCAGTCCTGCAGCTGTTGGCGTCACGCTGCTGCGGCGCGCGAGCCGCCTGGTCGAAGACAAGCTCGGCGACGAACGCGTGGCGTTCGATCTGCTGCGCGCGGGTGCGACCATGTTCCCGCTGGACGAGAACATGTACGACAGCTTGCTCGAGCGCGCGGAGGCCACCAACCACCTCGATGCGCTCGACGCGCATCTCGCGCGCGGTGTGGACGAGGCGCTCGATCCGCGCACGGCAGCAAGCTTGCTCGCACGGCGGGCGCGCCTGTTGGAAGGTCCACTCGGTCGCCCTGACGACGCTGCCAACGTGTACGCAAAGCTCTTGCAGCTGCGGCCCGATGACCAGCACGCGGCCTCGAAGCTGCGCGACAGTTTGCGACGAGCGCGCCGCTTCCAGGATCTGTTAGTCGTCATCCACAAGCAGACGCAGCGCGCCAAGACGAATGAAGAAAAGATCGAGCTCTTGAAAGAGACCGCGCAGGTCTGGGAGCTCGACTTGCGGAACCGCTGGGAAGCCGTGGACGCTTGGGGCAAGGTGCTCGAGCTCGCGCCGAACGATAACGAAGCGCTGCGCGCGATGGGTCGGCTGGACCGGCGCTCTGTTCCTCCCGGACACGCGCGCGCCGCTCGTGCGGCCAGTCGAGGACCTGCAGCTAAGAGCGGCAGCACGTCCGCGCCGGCACAGGTTGGCGCGGCGAGCGATACCCACGAAGCTTCCGTCGAGCTCGAGACGCTCGACGAGCTCGAGATCATTCCCGAGCCGGCTCCCGCTCCGGCGCCACGGCGACCCACGACGACCACCATGCCACCGCCGCCGCCACCTCAAGCGCTGCAGAGCAGCCGGCCAAGGGCGAAAACCTCGCCTCCGCCTCCACCGCCCTCTACGAAGCCCCGGTCCGGGCAGTAGCAGGCTTCACGCCCGCGAACGTAGGTGGCGCCGTGCGATCTCGGCCCACTTACTCTCGGGATCGAGCTTGAGATAAGCCTCCCAGTGCTCGCGCGCCTCTTCGAGGTTACCGAGCTCCTGCAAGGTCATCGCCAGGTTGAAGTGAGCGTCCGCGAACGACGGGTCGCTCGCCAACGCGCGCCGAAAGCTCTCCATCGCGGCGGGAATCTCGCGCCGCTCGAACAGCAGAAAGCCCAAGTTGTAGTGCGCTTCAGGCTGATCCGAGTCGAGCTTGAGCGCGCGTCGGTATAGCTCTTCGGCCTCGAGCAAGCGCTCGCGCTTGAACATCAGGTTGCCGAGGTTGGTGAGCGCATTCGCGAGCGTCGGGTCGAGCTGGATCGCGCGGCGGTAAGCTTCTTCCGCCCCGTCGTAGGTGTTTTCTTCTTCGTCCAGCCGGCAGCCCTGCAGATACGCCTCGTACGCCTTGCGGTGGTCGTTCTCCGAGCCGCTGCGATTGAGCACACGCACCACGTCCTCGCGCAGTGAGCTCACCGAAAAATCGAGCACGAGCTGCCCGGTCAGCGGGTCGTACGTGCCTTGGTCATCGCGCACGACCAGGTTCTGACCATCAGCCACGATGCGCAGCGCGCTCAGTGGGCGCAGCACACGCGGCAGCGACTCGCGCAGCGCGCGTAGGCTCTTGTGCACCTGACGCAGCGGCACACCCTCGTCGAGCAGCTCACGCGCCGCGCGCAAACCGATCAAGTCTTGGAACGTGTAGTAGCGGCGGCCCGACAGCTCGCACGAGCGACTGACGAAGCCCTGGCGCTCCCAATAACGCAGCCGACCTTCATTCAAGTGAAACAGCTTCGCGGCGTCGCGCAGGCTGTACAGGCCACCCAGCGGATCGCGCTCGGGATCGCGCGCGCTCTCGCTGATCTCGGCAGCGTCGACTGCGTTGTCTTCAGGATCTGCGTCGCGCGGCGCGCGCACGGGCTCGAAGCGTCGGGCCGTGCGCGAGGCAAAGTCGACATGAATGATGTTGTCAGTGCTCATGGACGTTTCGCACGGGAGGATACGCTCAGTTCGACCTCCAGGTCGACGTCGATCCTCAAATGCTCACGCACATCGTGAATGCGCAGATCGCACAGCGCTGTTCCGAGCAGCGCGTCGTTTGCGCGACGCACCGCTTCAGCGCGTGCGAGCCGCATGCAACGTAGTCGCACACGCACAGATCCTTCGACGATGTAGACCAACTCTGCACGTGCACGACTTGTGAATTTCTGGTGGGTTTCAGCCGCTAAGCGTTCGAAAGAGATAGCGATCATCGTACTGCCGAAGTAGGTGGCCGCGCCCCGAGACGATGCGCGCACCGCGCCCTCGGAGATCACATCCGCATGGCGGAACAGTGCCTCCTCGAATGCGCGGCTAAGTGCGACATGCTCGCGCTTGGCCAAGGAGGGACGGCGGTTAAACTTCACTAAGGGTTTAAGCCGATCGGTCGACACGGCCCGCATCCTACATATACTCACTTGAGCGAACGAAATTCCCAGCGTACGTCTGGGCCATCTTTCGCATCGTGCCTCGGGGACTATGGAGGCAGCTGGACCCACTCCCGGATTCACATGCAGCGCCCACCTAATAAGCCACCGTCCCGCCCTGCTCCGGCCTCTGAGCCGATGGGCTTCATCTCCGACATTCACGGAAACCTGCAAGCCCTCGAGGCGGTCCTGGAGGAGCTGAAGCGCCGGCAAGCACGCGACATATTCGTGGCCGGAGACCTCTTGCTCGGGGGCGCTGACCCTCTGGCTGTCTGGCGCAAGCTGCAGAGCATCAATGCGCACTGCGTGTGCGGGCCGAGTGACCTCGCGCTGGCGAGCGTCAACGCGGCCGCCCTTCACCCCCAGGACGAGGTCGAGCGCGAAAAAGCGCTGGTGTTCCAGCAGACCCAGGCCAGCTTGGGCGAGCTAGTGAAAAAACAGCTGGCGCAGCTGCCGCGTCACCTTCGCCTCCCCATGATCGACGGCAGCGAGCTCCTGTTGGTGCACGGCAGCCCCAAGGACGCCTTTGAGACTATGGGCCACGAGCTTGACGACGAAGAGCTCAGCGCGATGCTCTCCGACGATCCAGCAGATGTGATCGTGTGCGGCGGCACCCACGTTCCGTTTGCGCGCCGCCTCGACACTGTTCAGGTGATCAACGTCGGCTCGGTGGGCGCATCCCCCGAAGGTCGGGTCGCGCACTACTCGATCGTGTTCCCCAGCTCGAGCGGCTCGCACTTCGAGCAGAGCTTCGTCGAATACTGAGCGAGCCCGGTCACTCCGCTGCTGGCGGAAGCTGCTTGCGCTTAACCAGCTCGACCCGCGAGACGCGCCGCTCATCGGCGGCGCGCACGATCATCTCGTGGCCCCAGACCTCGACCGATTCGCCGCTCTTGGGCACGCGGCCCGCGAGGTCGACCAACATACCGCCGAGCGATTCGTAAGAGCGCGCCTCTTCCGGCACGCTCAACCCCGTGATCTCGGCCAGGTCGTACAGCGAAACATCCGCGTTCGCGAGGTAACGGTCCGGCCCGATTTGGCGCACTGGCGCTTCGTCCGTGTCGTGCTCGTCGCGGATCTCGCCGACGATCTCTTCCATGATGTCTTCGAGCGTGACCATGCCGCTCGTCCCGCCGAACTCGTCCACGACCACAGCCAAGTGCATACGCCGCGCTTGCATCTGGCGCAGCAGCACAGAGATCTTCTGGGATTGCGCGGTGAAGAACACCGGGCGCCGGATCAAATCCGACAGCTGCCCGCGCGGCTCGTGCGCATCGCGGATCAGCCGGAACAGGTCCTTCGCGTAGAGCGTGCCCTCCACTTGATCGATGCGCTCGCGGTAGACCGGGTAGCGGCTGTGACCTTGCGCGATGATCAGCTGCACCACTTCGTCGAGTGGCGTGTGGATCTCGATCGCGATCATCGACGTGCGCGGCACCATGACCTCGCGCACGACCGTGTCGCCGAACTCGAGCACGCTGCGTAACAGCTCCGCATTTTGGGCCGGAATCGAGCCCTGCTCCGCGCCTTGATCGATCAAATGCTCGACGTCGATCTCAGTCACGTTCTGAGGATCTTCGTCCGGCCGCGGCGGGAAGAGCTTGTCGATCAAGCGCGTCGCCATGTGCATCGGCCAAGCAAACGGCAACACCAGAATCAGGAGCGGCCGGGCGTAGTGCAGCAACGGCAAGGCCAAGCGGCCGGCGCGTCGGGCGGTAAAGGTGGTCGCGACGCCGGTGACGGCGGAGTAGCACAGCGCTGCCAAGGCCAAGACCGCGATGCGCACGAGCGGCTCGGTCGAGACCGGCACCGCGAGCTGGAAGCTGAACGCACCTACGCCGACAAGGCTAAGGACACGCCCGCCCCAGAGCTGCAAGCTGACCAGCGGATCGTCGAGATACCGGGCCGCTACAGTCGCGTTCAGATCACTGCCAGCTCGAACGGCGCGAAGCCGCGGCTCGCCGAGCGCGGCTAGCGTCTCGTCGACCGCGGTGAAGATCGCTCCCGAGAAGATGCAAGCCAGCAGTGCGATCCAAACAGTTTCTGACTCGCCTATAGCGCCGCCGTCCAATCCGTATGCTCCGAACCTGCCCCCGCAGGCCTGTCCCGTGTACGGAAACCACGCATGCTAGAATGCAACGCGAAAGCCCAAATTTAGGTCGAGATGGCCGGACCTGCAAGGGCACCGAAGCTCGCTCTTTCAACTACCTCGACAGTCAGCGCGTTACCTTACACGGAACTCACCGGAATAATCCGACTTATCCGTAGCGACTCGGGCGCGCCGACATCAGCGACCAGGCTGGCCGGCGCGAGGCGGTCGTGGTAGACGCGACCCCAATCATGGCAACCACGCTAGCAATCATTGGCGGAAGCGGCCTGTACGAGCTGCCTGGCCTCCGCAATGTCGAGGAGCTGCGCGTCACTACGCCGTTCGGCTCTCCGTCCGACTCGATCATCCGCGGTCGTATGTCCGGGCAGCAGGGCGAGGTCACCCTGTTGTTCCTGCCTCGGCATGGCCGCGGGCATCGCCTACCTCCACACCGCATCAACTACCGCGCCAATGTGTTCGCCCTCAAGGAGCTCGGCGCGCAGCAGCTCGTCAGCGTCTCGGCGGTCGGCTCCCTGCGCGAGGACATCCAGCCCGGCCACATGGTCTTGGTGGATCAGTTCATCGATCGCACGAGGCAGCGCGCGAGCACGTTTTTCGATGAAAGTGGCGTGGTTGCGCACGTCGGCTTCGCCGAGCCGACCGACCCCACGCTCAGCCAAGCGCTGCGCGAGTCGGTTGAAGCTGTTGGCGGCAAGGTCCATTTCGGTGGAACGTACGTGTGCATGGAAGGGCCGCAATTTTCCACCCGCGCGGAGTCGCTGCTCTATCGCAACTTCGGCGCGCACGTGATCGGCATGACCAACCTCCCGGAAGCCAAGCTCGCGCGCGAAGCCGAGCTGCCGTACGCGACGTTGGCGATGGCGACCGACTACGACTGCTGGCATCAGAGCGAAGAAGTGGTGACCGTCGACGCAGTCGTCGCGGTGCTGAACAAGAACGTCGATCTCGCGAAAAATACGCTGCGCGAGCTGATCGGCCGGTTGCCCGATCCCACGCTGAGCCCGGCATCGCGCGCGCTCGAAAACGCCATCATCACCCATCCGACCTACGTGACCGGCGAGACGCGCAAGCTGCTCGCACCGCTCATCAAGAAATACCTTCCCGCGGAGTAACTCAGGTTATGCGCCCCATTCTGATCGTTGGTTCCATCGCCTTTGACACATTGCACTTGGGCGGCAAATGCCACTCGAAGGTCCTCGGCGGGTCTGCCACGTACGCGTCGATGTCCGCAGCGCACTTCAATCCGGTGCAGCTCGTAGGCGTGGTCGGTCAAGACTTCCCGGACTCGGCCACCAAGCTGCTGCGTGATCGCGGCGTCGATCTGGCCGGTCTCGAGATCGCGCAAGGCGAGACGTTTCACTGGGAGGGTCGCTACAGCGAGGATCTCTCATCGCGTGAGACGCTGCGCACCGACCTGAACGTGTTCGCCGACTTCAAGCCGAAGATCCCGCAAAGCTTCCGCAAGGCACCGTTCGTGATGCTCGGCAACATCGATCCGACCCTGCAGATCGAGGTGCTCGAGCAGATCGACAAGCCCGCGTTCGTGCTGGCCGACACGATGAATCTGTGGATCGACATCCGTCAGAACGAGCTCAAGACCTTGTGCTCGCGCGTCGACATGCTCGTGCTGAACGACGAAGAAGCGCGTCAGCTCACCGACAAGGCCAACCTCGTGCACGCGGCCAAGGCGCTGCGTGCGCTCGGTCCAAAGCAGGTCGTGATCAAGAAGGGCGAGCACGGCGCGCTCTTGTTCCAGAACGACGAAGTGTTCGCCCTGCCCGCGCTGCCGCTTGCGAGCGTCGTCGATCCAACGGGCGCAGGCGACACGTTCGCCGGCGCGCTGATCGGCTACCTCGCGCGCAGCAATGATCTGTCGAGCAACAGCGTGCGCCGCTCGCTGGCCTACGGCTCGGTGCTCGCGTCGTTCTGCGTCGAAGGCGTGGGCATGGAGCGCGTCAGCAAGATCTCGACCGCGGACGTCGATGCACGCTACGAGCAGCTGCGCGGCTTGACCAGCTTCTGATCACAGCTCGGTTGTTTCTATCTCTATCTCTATTTCAAGGGTGTCCCTGAAAGCTCAGGGACACCCTTTTCATTTCAGCGCTCAGCAGTCGAGCACGGGTACCGAGGGCGGGATTCGAACCCGCATGCCTTACGGCGAGCGATTTTAAGTCGCCTGCGTCTGCCCTTCCGCCACCCCGGCTCACACATCAAACGCGCGCTGACGCTAGCACCACCGGGGTCGCGGCGTCATGGCTTTTCGAGTCGGCTGCGAATCGTCCGGTTCACTGCGGCGTGCGCCGTTTGGAAGTCGAACCAGCCACGCGCGATGTTCTGGAGCTGTGGCTGCATCGCACCCGGCGCGCACACGTCGTTGCCTCGACCGACGCATGCGATCACCGAGCGAAAGTCTCGCTGCAGCAGCGAAGTGGCAGCTTCCATTGTCGCGATGTCCGCCTGCAGATCGATCGGCGCGATCAGCTGATTGAGGCGCAGTGGGATCGCGCCCAACATGCCCATGCAATCGTCGCGCAGATGGACGGCATACTCCGGACCACCCGACTCCAGCGAGCTACGCAGCCAGCGCAACAGCTCCGCGTTCGAGCGCAGCGCGTTGACGTCCACGTCCTCCAAAACGCACTGCCAAAACGCGTCGAACTCGGACTGACGCACGCCGTTTAGCTTGCGCCCGAGCTCGCCGTACACGCGCGCTTGATCGTTGTGGCTGACCCACAGCCACATGCCGAGGAGCGCGCAAGCCGCCCCCGCGACGAGCCCCCAAAGCACACCCCTGCCGCTGCGAAACCCCGCCCCAACATGTGCCAGCGGAACGTCTCGCACATCCAGCTGGGGCTTGTTCACAGGCGCATCTCCGGTCGCGACTACGGATCGAGCTTCAGCTTGAGCTGCGAGTCGCCGCCACCAAGTTGCAGTTTTGGCGCGCCGGTTCCCAGTTGCAACGACCCTGTCTTCGAACCTGCAGGATCATCGAGCAAACGCGGGCCTTTGGCGTCCGGTGTTCCCGAGAGCGACGGACCGGGAGACCCCGCGGGTCCCTCGTCCTGGTCCGACGGGGCTTCGAACACGGTCGGACCCAACATGCCGCGCAACAGCGTCTTCAAGCGCTCCTGCTGGTCGGCTGGGGCCGCAGCCAGGATCTTTCGGGCTTGCTCCCGCATATCGTCGTAGCGGCCCGCAGCGCGGTCTACGCGCGCCAAGACGAGCAAGGCTTGCATGTCCTTGGGTCGACGCCGCACGGCCTCCTGCGCCTTGACCAGAGCTTGGTCGATGTCGTTCGCGCTCGCGTAGAACTGCGCCCAGATCTGAGGCAACACCGCCAGGTCGGGCTCGAGACGTTCTGCTCTTTCCAGCTCCGCGCGAGCTAGCTCTTGTTCGCCGCGCATCAGGTGAACCGTCGCCAACGTGATGTGGCCAAGCGCGTAGTCGGGCGCTTCTGCGAGCGCGGCCGCGACCTCTTTGGCAGCCGCGTCGGCGTTGCCCGTGATCAAGCCCATGGTCGCGAGATTGTTGCGACGCGGTGCATCGCGACGCAGCTGTGCGGCAGCATCCAGCTCGCGCGTGCCCGCTTCTACGCCACCCGTCGCCATCAGCAGCGCCGCGCGCACGCTGCGCACGGAGGCGGAGCTCGGAGACAACTTCAGCGCGAGCTCACTGTCCGCGAGACCGGCCTTTAGGTCACCCGCGTTGTCGGCTTGCGACTGTGCGCGCAGCGCCAGGGCACCGCCAAGCGCTTGCGCGTCCGTCATCACCTTGAAGTCGTTGGCGGAGGGCGCTGTGCTCCTGCCGCCGTAAGCGTCAACCACTTGCTGTGGTGCGTCGCCTTGCTTGGGCAGCGCGACCGCGTAGTAGCCGAGCCGACCCGCAGGATCGAGCGGCGCGGTTTCTCCTGTGTAGCGATAGACCTCTGCGATCAGCGCAGGCACGCCCAAACTGCGCAGCGCAGCGACGGCCAACGCGCTCACTTCGAGCGGGTACAGCTGCTTGCGTTCACCATCCTTTTGGATCGCCTGCAGAGTCTCCGCCGCTGTCAGCGGCGCGCCCTCGCGGGCCTCGACGCGCGGCCAGAGCACGAACGCTTGCTTGTCTCGGCGCTGCGTGATGGCGGCGGTGATCGCCTTGGCTTGCGCGGCGGCGCCGTCCTGGCCCTTAGCCGCTGTTTCAGCAAACTTCTCGATCGCCGCGTCCGCGTCGAGCAAGCTCGCGAGCGCACCGGGATCCTGACCGGTGATCACCTTGGCGTCTTCGCGCAAATCCTCGGCGCTGATCGGTTTGAGTGGAACTTGCCCCTTCGGGTGCGTGCCCGTGCTGCGATAGAGCGCGTAGCCGCCGCCCGCCGCTACCAGCAGCACCGCGAAGCCGATCACCGCAGCGCGCGAGCCCGTCGCGGCGGCCTTCACTGCTTTGGCCTCCACCGGGCGCAGACCGTGCTGGCGGAGACACTTAGGACAGCGCGGCTTCTCGTCGCTCGAGTCCAGCGTAAAAACCTGATCGCATTGTACGCAGTGGTATTGCATGGGCCGTCCGGCGGGGGACTTTAGCCGAAAAGGCGCAGGCGACCAGTGTTCTCGCGCGGGCTACCAGTGCTTCAGCGCCCTGCCAGGCGCGCGAGCACGCGCTGGAACTCTTGCACGCTGACGTCGACGTACTCGACCACGCGCCCGTACAAGAGCGCCGTCGGGACGTGACGTTCACCAAACTCCGCCCTCGCCTCAGCCAGCACGTGCAGGATGGCGCGCTCCAAGCGCGTGAGCCCGTCCCGGACATCTGGCAACGCGTCGTATGGGTCGCGATCGTCGTCGGGTTCCATGCGGGCTCAGCGCTCCAGCATACGCCATCCCAGCGCGTGCGGCAGCCTGTCACTCGCCGCCGCTGGGTGCCTCGCCCGCGTCGTGAGCGGCGGTGTCCTCGCCCCCGCCTGCATCATGCGGCTCGTCTTCGCCAGACTCCTCGTGCTCCGATTCGTTCTGCTCGTGCGACTCTTCTTCTGGCTCGCCATGACAGCTTGGATTCGCGAGCCCGGGGCTGCCGAGATCCTCGGCGTAGGGATCATGCCCCTCACACCAGGCGCTCGCCGAATCGTTCGCATGCGTGTCGAGCTGTTCGGAGTCGAGCGCCAAGCTCGCGCCCGGCTTGATCGCGAAGTCCGCTGCATGGTCGTAGCTCACGCGGTCTATCTCGTGGCCTTGGCATATGATCGCGACGCGGTCTGCGCTGTTCGTCAGCGAGAGCGGCACCACCAGATCTGCATGAAAACCCGGATCCGCTTCGCGCGCGATGGTGAAGTACGCGCCGGGCTCGACGAGCACGGCTGGAATCTCGTGCAAGCTGTCGTCGCCGTCGTCGAGCTGACAATCGCGCAGCTCGAGCATCGAGTCGGTGGCGTTGTACAGCTCGATCCATTCGCCCTCTGCATCTGTCAGCGCCTTGGGATCGATCATCAGCTCCGTGATGATCAGGTCCCCGGCACGCTCGACCAGCGGCTGCGACGGCTCGGCGACTTCCTGTGCCGGCGCATCGGGCACGCTGGCATCGAACGTTGCGGCGTCGCCCGCAGCTGCGTCGTGTGGGCCAGCATCGCTTACGCCAGCATCGAGTGCGTCCGCATCGCTAGCCCGCGCGCGTACGATCGGCAGGTCGTGACGGCCGCCAGCATCCGCCATGGCGCCCGCCTGGCCTCGCGCGCCACTACCCGCCGCCATTGGCTGCACGGGTTTGACTGAACGCTGCGGCGCGCCGCCACTTCCAGCCTGCACAACCCACGAGCTGCCAGCGCTCGCCTGCGCGAGTGGCGGCTTTACGCTGCCTGCACCGGCATTCCACACGCCCGCATCGACTGCCGCCACTGGCGGCATATCTTTTTTGGTGTCGAGACACCCGGTCAACGAGCACGCCAACACGGCCGCGACCACTCCCCTTGAATGCATAAAAACCTCCTGCGCGATGAGCGCGGAGGTTTCTTCGGTCGTGCAGATCTACAGTTGCCAAGCGGAGGTCGGGAGTCGCAGAGCGACTCCCGCGTTGCTCACCCCTCAGCTAAACAAGTCGTCCACGTCCTGCTTCGTCAGGCCCTTCATAGGCGCTTCCGTATTCAGCACGTTGGTCATCAGCTCGCGCTTCTTCTCAGACAGCTGCAGGATCTTCTCTTCGACCGAGTCCTTCGCGATCAAGCGATAGACCGAGACCGTGCGCTTCTGACCGATGCGGTGTGCACGGTCGGTGGCTTGGTCCTCCACGGCGGGGTTCCACCAAGGATCGAAGTGAATGACTGTGTCGGCGCCGGTCAGATTCAGGCCGGTGCCGCCTGCCTTCAGCGAGATCAAGAACGCGCTGATGGACTCGTCGCCGTTGAAGCGGTCGACGCGCGCCATGCGGTCCTTGGTGTCGCCAGTCAGCCACTCGTGCGTGATGCCTTCGGCCTCGAGCACATTGCGGATCAGCTTCAGCATCTCGACGAACTGGCTGAAGATCAGCACGCGGTGACCGCCAGCGACGGCCTCCTGCATGATCTCTTTGAGCGCGCTTAGCTTGCCACTCAGCTCTTCGTTCCAAGCGCCTTCGAGCTTCATCAAGCGCGGGTCGCAAGCCACCTGACGCAAGCGCGTGAGCGCCGCGAGGATCTGGATCTGGCTCTTCGCCACACCCTGCTTCTCGACCTCGGAGAGAACGCTCTCGCGTACCTGCCGCAGGATCTGCTTATAGAGCTTGCTCTGCTCCTCGGCGAGCGGAACGATGATGTCCTGTTCGATCTTCGGCGGCAGGTCTTTCGCCACCTCGCTCTTGGTGCGGCGCAAGACGAAGCGGTGGATCGCCGCTCGTAGCTTCGCAGCAGCTTCTTGGTCGCCACGCTCGATGGGCCGCGCGAACTTCTCTTCGAAGCGCGACAGATCACCCAAAAGGCCCGGTGAGACGAAGTCGAAGATCGACCAGATCTCGCTCAAGCGATTCTCGATCGGCGTACCGGTCAAGGCCATGCGACGCTCGCTCTTGAGCCTCTTCACGGCACGCGCGGTGGCGCTCATCGGATTCTTGATGTGCTGCGCCTCGTCGAGGATCACGATGTGAAAGCCGACCTTCGTCAGGAACTCTTCATCCCGACGCATCAGCGCGTAGCTCGTGATCACGATGTCGAAATCGCTCAGCTGCTCGGAGAGCGCGTGCCGGTCAGGCCCGTGCCACACCATCGCATTCAGCGTGGGTCCGAACTTCTCGATCTCCAAGAGCCAGTTCGGCACGACCGAGGTCGGGGCGATCACGAGGTGCGTGAGCTTCTGATCCTTGTACTTGTTCTTGAGCCAAAGCATCAGCGCGATGGCCTGGACAGTTTTACCCAAGCCCATGTCATCGGCGAGGATGCCGCCGGTCGCGAGCTCGTGCAGGAACACGAGCCAGGAGAAGCCCTCCTTCTGGTACGGGCGCAGGTTCGCTTTGAGCGCGCGAGGCTTGGGCACTGCGTCGATCTCGCTGACATCGATCAGCTTGGCGAACAGCGCCTTGGCTTCGGGCGAGACACTGGTCTTCTTGACCAGCGACAGAAGATCTTGGACGCGGCCCGCTTGCGAGAGCGCGAGCTTGCGATCACGGGTTCCCGTCGAGGCGTAGATCTCTGCCATGCGCTCGAGGATCTCGCGCACCTCGTCAGACTTCACAGGCGCGTAAGTGCCGTCCGCGAGCCGCACCAAGCGGCGACCGGACGCGAGACACTGACGCAGCTCTTCCTCGTCGACGGCGATGCCGTTGACTTGGAAAGTGAGGTCGAGACTCAGCCAGTCGATGCCGCTCGATACGCGCGCTTGTGGCGCCACAGCGGAGTCGTGGATCGTGACATCCACGAGATCGTTAGGAATGAAGCGATCCCAGGTCTCGGGAAGCGAGCCGATGCCCTCGGTCCAGAAGCGGATGGCGTCGTCGGTGCGCGCGGCGAGAAACTCGCCGGTCTCGTCGACGCTGAAGCCACCGAGGTTGTAGATCTCTTGCACCGCGGACATCTCGGTACCTATGTCGCGACGCACAACCTTAGGTCGGGTCGCACCACGCTCAGGAGTTAGAAATGCCAGTGGCGATGGGAAGCCGGCCGGGGGAACGTCGTATTCGTTGCCTTGGTAGTCGACGCGCAGCTTCACCTTCGCTTCGGTGATATCGCCGAGCACGCGCAGCTGGAAATGGGGCGGCGCATCGATCACGTCAGCGACCGAGGTCAGATCCGGCAGCTCGGTACCGAGAGATGCGGCGACCTTCGGAATGTATTCGGTGAGCAAACGCGGCAAGTCTTGCAGCGGGTGCACGAGCGCAGGCGAGCGATACAAACGCTGCAGCCATGCAGGAGTCACAGTGTCGACGACGGGCCGCGCCACGCCATCGGTCGTGTCCACGTGCCAGCCAGGTGTGCCTTCGAACCATGCGCCACTCGAGAGCGGGAAGCGCCGGCTGCCCTGCTCGAACACCACGCGGATCCGCAATGCTTTGGCGCTCGCGAGATCGAGCTCGATCTTGGGCACGAGCTCACCGTCGGCGAAGCGCAGCTCCTTCGATGCGGGCTCGAGCAACACGCGACGGCCGCGCAACATGCCCAGCACTTCGGCGGCGTCTTCGCCGCGCAGCTCAGCCGTTGCAGGCGTGCTGCGCGGAGCGTGACGAGACAATGCACGAAGCAGCGGTCGCTCCGAGGCGACCACCGAGTTGAAGCTGCCGAGCGCTTCTGCGATCGGCACGGCCGAGCGTGTGCCGGCTAATACTGGCGTCACGGTGATCGATGCCGCGCGAACCGTCAGACGGTATTCGAACGAGCAAGGCTTTGTGACTTCACCGGGTGGCAACCACGCATCGAGACCATCGCGCGTCGCGGTCACTCGGCGCGGCGCGCCGAGCCCGAGCTGACGTGCGGACAACACTTCGAGCTTTGGTCCGCTCGGTGGCGCGAGCACGGGCGCTTCGACCAACGCAGCAACACCACCGGTCGGCGCAGCAGCAGGGCTTGCACCGCGGCGACGACGCCGCGATCGGCGACGCTTGCCGGCGCCTTGACCCACACCGCCCGCAACAGCAGAGACGATGCCTGTCACGGAGCTCGCCGCGCCGAGCGCGCCTAGTGGAGGGGGCGGCGGCTCACTGTCGCGATGATCGAGCTCACCATCATCCGCGGACGATAGGCGGGGACTCTGATTGCCACCCTGCGCGCCGACTGAACCTTCGACAGGTTTCGGCTTGGGCGGACGCTCGCGGTCACGCAGCGCTACGAGCAGTGCGGCGACGTGCTTGCAATGGCCAGTTGGACCACGCCACGCCTGACAGGTGCACTTCGACACGACGACGCCTTCGTCGTTGAGCGTCGAGCTCACTTCGATCGGCTCATCGCTGCGGATCAGAACGCGGCAGGATGCAGACGTCGCATCGGCGTGCAGATCGCTCACAGCGTTTCGGCGTGCGTAAATACGTCCCCTTAGAAATGCGTTGCCCCCGACTAAGCGCTGAATCGCGCGATCAGAGAGGCGGCCAACGTGTTGAGGGAACGCGGTGATCTCCGAAACCGGAGTTTCTGCGACTTGGCCTTCAGCCATTTTTCATCTTGCGCTCGAATACGACGCTCGCGCCTCGATCTTGCCCAGAGCTCTTCTGTCACTGCGCCCGCGTGATACTCACCACGTTCGACCAGGACACCAGAACTCCGACCCCGTGGGATGCGGAGGAGCGAGCCAACTGTGCGGCACCCGAACCAGCCTCAATGACGTTCGCAAACTGGGCGCGCGCGGACCGAGTCAGCCCCTGAAGGAATCTCGTGCTTTATCATACACGGCCTAAGTCCGGCCGCAATAGGGTTTTTTCAGTCTGACCATTTCCCTCGTCTCATACCCTCGGATGGACTGCGCATTCCGGGGCGGACGGACAACCTCACTACAACGCACTTCATCGCTGGCTCCGCTTCGCCGGAGACCGGGAAGTCGCGTTGCGTAGGCATATCGCGCATGCTCTCGAATGCAACGCCCGCTTCGCGTCCTGCAGCACTAATAAAGCGACGCAACGCAGCGCGCGTAAGACCGTGATGATTGACGCAAGCGAACAACACGCCGCCTGGTGCCATCACGCGCAGTGTCGCAGCGCACAACGAAGCATAGTCCTTGACCACTCTAAAGCGGCCGTGCTTCGAGGTCGAGTAGCTGGGTGGGTCGAGCACCACAAGATCAAACGGCGCTTCGTTCGCTTGCAGCGAACGAAGCGCGAGGAAAGCATCTTGCGCGATAGACCGATGGCGCTCGGAGCCACCTACCTGGGCCGCATTGCGATCCGCCCAGGCCAGGGCCACGCGCGAAACATCGACCGTAACCGCGTGGCTCGCGCCGCCAACGAGCGCAGCGACAGAGAAGCTGCCTGTATAGCCGAACAGGTTGAGCATGCGCTTGTCCCGCGCGAGCTCTCGGATCAACGCGCGATTGTCGCGTTGGTCTAAGAACAAGCCGGTACGCAAACCCTCCCCTAGCCGTGTTTCGTAAGGCACCTTGCGCTCGGACACGACGAGTGGTGCCTCTGCCGGCTCCCCGAACACCGGCTCGCTCGGTGCAAACTGTTGACCTTTAGGATCGACCAGCTCGTTCGCTTGGCGGGGATGGCGTTTGATGTAGGCGCCTGCGAAGCCGAGCGTGGACAACAGCTCGAGCAAGCGCTGCTCATCGTGCGCGCGATCATCGCCGTCGACGCGCAACACAAGCCAGCGATCGTACACGTCGATGTAAACATCCGGCAAGCCATCGGCCTCGCCGTGCAGCAAGCGAAACACAGTTGTGTCGCCGCGCTCGTAGTCGCGCAACAGCGAAACGCGGCGCGCGGCCGCCAGCGCGATGCAGCGCGCGAGCAACGCGCGATCAGCGAAGATATCTTGGGAACCCTCGAGCCAAGCACGCAGCTCGTACGGAACGGGCGCGCTGAGCTCGAAGGGCAGAGCCGTCTCGGGGTGCTGAAGCACGACGCGCTGCGCGTGCAGGAGCATCCGCAATGCCGGGGCTCCACCGTACAAGCTGTCGCCCACGATCGGACAGCCCGCAGCTGCAAGCTGCACGCGTATCTGATGCGTGCGGCCGGTCTCGATCACGAGAGTCAGCAGGCTGCGCCCTGCGCGCTGCTCGACAGCGATCACGCGGGTGCGCGCGAGCTTCGCGCCACGCTCCGTGCTGCGACCCACGCGCATCGTGCTGCCGGGCCCTGGCACCAGGTGCGTTTCGAGCAGCGTACCTGGGCGCGGGGGCTTGCCGCTCACAGCGGCAAGGTAACACTTCTCGACCGTGCGACCTTGGAACTGCTCGGAGAGTGAGGCGTTGGCCGCGCGATCCAGGCTGTACACGACGAGGCCCGAGGTGTCTTGGTCCAAGCGCTGGTGCGTCCCAATGTAGACCTGATCTTCGTCGCAGCCTCTGGCTGCAGCGAGCCGGCGCTTGAGCAACGAGACCAAGTCATCGGGCTGTGAGGCATCCGGCGTCTGACAGGGCACGCCAGCGGGCTTGTCGACCGCGAGCACGAACGCGTCTTGGTACAGTATCGCGTCGGCGGGCAGGTCGAGCAGGTGCGCCGGGCGCGGCGGCGCGTCACTCAAGAACATTCGCCAAGCGCGCCCCCGTCTCTGCTGTCATCAGTAACCGCGTTCGACCAGCTCTACAGGCAGCAGCAGCGAAGGACGGTCAGAGGTGGTGATCCAAAGCTGGTGCGCGGCACGCGTGGCCGCGATGTGCAGGAGGTGCCGAGCTTCGGATGAGCTCGGATACGACGCTGCGTTGACTTCCACCAGCACCACGTAGTCGAACTCGAGGCCCTTCACCTGACGCACGTCTGTGACGTCGACGCCCGGTCGGAACGGGAAGTCCTGCTCGGCGATCAAGCGCACGTGCGGAACTTCGGCGTTCTGCAGACCGCGCGCGTATTCCACCGCTTGCTCGGGCGAGCGCGTAATCACGGCGACCGATGCCAATGGCTCGCTGTGCACGAGCGCTCGGAGCGCTTCGCCGAGGAAGCCCATCGCTTCGCCCGTGTGCGAGAAGCCAAAGAGCTCGACCGGTACGCCGTGGCGTGGTGCGGTCGCGGCCGCGGGGTCCACGAGCTCACCCAACACTTCGTTGGCGAAGCTCATGATCTCGAAGGTAGAGCGATAGCTGATGCGCAGCGGCTCGATCGAGACGTGCGCGTACCCGAGGTCGTTCAGGACGCTCCGCCACTCCGAAAAGCCGTTGTCCATGTACAGGCGCTGGGCGGTGTCACCTGCGAGCGTGACGCAGTCGCCGCGCGCCGTGTTCAACACCACTGCAAGCTCGAGCGGGGACAAGTCCTGCGCTTCGTCGACGAACACATGCTCGTAGCGCAGCGGCTCTTTGTGGCGTTGCAAAGGACCGCGCAGCCGTTGGTAGAGGCGCAACAAAAGCGCGTCGTCTTCCCAATCGAGCAGGACGGTCTCGGTCTCCGAGGCGCCGTCGATGCCGGTCTCCGACTCGAGCTTCTCGCGCGGCGGAGGTGGCTCTTCGCGCTTGTCGCGCTTGTCGCGCGTGCTGCGCGGTTCGTCCTCGATCTCTTCGAGCGCCGCGATGACCTCGCCGCAGCGATCGACGCACCAACGGAATGCCGCGGAGATCTGCCCGTCGGTCCATTCACCGGGTGCATGACGCTCCAAGCCGGCGACCAACGCAGCACGGTCGGTCAGCAGCTCAGACCAAACGGCAACCACGTCGCCAAAGCGCTCGAATTCCGCCGTCTCGCGGTCGATCGCGTGGCGCAGTGGCAACGGCACCGGGTGCTGCGGATCGCCCGCCCACTTGCGGAGCTCGCGCAGGCGCTCACGCAACGCGGTCTTCTGTGAATCGCGGAACAGCTCGACGGCTCGCTCTAGACCTTCCATGCCCGCAGCCGCTTCACGCAGCTTGGCTTCGAACAGATCCTCGATGCGCGCGACGTGGTCGTCGATCATACGCAGCAGCGCTGGGTGCTTCTTGAGACGCACCACGACGTCTGGCGTTTCGTCGGTGTAGTTCTTCGGCAGCGCAGGCAGATGGGACAGGCGCTGTTTGCGGGCCCAGGAATTGTAGGTCGTGACGGGCACGCCCGAGACGCCTAGCGCCGGCAAGACGTACGAGATGTAACGGGCCAGCGCGTCGTTGAAGACCACGATCAGCATTTGATCGGGTCGGAAGCGCTTGGGCTGCTGAAATGCGAGGTACGCCATGCGGTGCAAGCCGATGGTGGTCTTGCCGCTGCCCGCGCCGCCCTGGATCACGACCAAGCCCGAGTCCGGTCGCGTGATCAGGTCGAACTGACGTCTGTCGATCAGCGAAGCGATCTCTGGCAGGTGCTTGTCTTCACGGCCTTCGCCATTGACGGCGACGCCGAGCTTGCCCACCGGCTTGTAGTCGGACGGCCGTGGCGCACTGCCCTGCCCGCCTTTGAGCTGCGTCGCGCTTTGGCCTGCGCGCACCCACTGGCCGTCGGTGCGCATCATGAACGTGCCTTGCGGCGAGCCGATGCGGCGTAGCTTTCCCGCACTGATCGAGAGGCTGCGCCGTGTGAGCACTTCACCTTCGACCGGACGGTCACCGAAGACTTCGTCGTAGTCGTCGCCTTCTTCGTATCGGTAATAGACGCGGCTTACCGGCGCGTCGCGCCAGTCGACGATCTGCACACCCGTGCGAGAGTCGAGGTACGTCGCGCGACCGATCAACACTTCGCGCTTGCGGTTGCCCTCGAGCAAGACCAAGCGGCCGAAGTACGGCGACGCCGAATCCACCTCACCGGTGTTAACGTCCGCGCGCCGCGCTGCCACCTGCTGCAACCGTTCCATCTGCGCCGCGAGCGCAGGAACATCCTCTAGGCGCGCCTCGGCGATCTGGTCGCGCAAGCTGACCAGCTCGCTGTCGTAGTCGATGCGACCTGTTCGGCGCAGCGGTCGGTTGGCCAGATGCTTCTGGACACGTGCGAGCACGCGCGACTCCTCGTCGACAATCTGCGCGAGCTCTTGGTCTGGGTCGGCCTCACGTAGGCCACTGGGCATCTCACTCATGGTCCTTCAATCACACTCGTTACCAAGCTCTTGGGTTAGCACGATTGGCAGCCCCCTGGGAGGGTCCGTCCTCAGCAGGTGTCCCTGTGCAGTCGTAAACGGCTCACGCAACGGGGGCTACTGAGATAACAAGCATTGCGATCGGCGCAGAAAAACAGTGGCGATCACAATAACAAGCGCCGCAAGCACCCACGCGCCTCGACGCCAATCTTCGGCCGAAGCCGTACGCGCTCGCGGCTGCGCGAGCACGATGCACACGCCGAGCAGCGGTAGCACAGGTATCGGCCGCTGTAACAGCAACACCAGCAGCGCGGTCAGCGCGAAACCGAGAATGAGCGCGACCACGCTGCGTAACTGCGGCAAAACATGTGCACGGCTCGCGTGGAGATAGAGGCTCGCGAACACGACGTCGGAGACCCCGAGAAACGGCGCGATCTCATCCGAGCCGAGCAGCGGCCACGGCAGCGCCAAGAGCGCGAGCGCGCGCGGCTCCTCGGCGATTGCTTTGCTGATCCCGCCGGGTTGCGTGAGGCTGAGAATGTCCGCGACGCTCGAAACCAGCGCAACGAACAGCAAGTGCGACGGATGCTGGATGCGGCGTCCTATCAGCGCCCCGAGCGCGGTCCCTAGAACGAGCAAACCAATGAGCACGCACAGGGCGGGAGAGACGTCGACTTGGCCGGGCGGGGACAGCAGCGCCAAAACCATCGCGACCACACCGAGGACTGCGCCGGTCAGGGCCGGCCAGCGCGCAGCCGGAACAAACCATGCAACGCCGAGCGTCGAGCTGACGACGCAAGCAAAGCCGTACAGATAGGCGATAAGAGGTGCGCTCGGGGAATACACCGCGAGCCAACTGGTTAGTTGAAAGCCACATACGGCACCGAGCAACGCGGCAGCCCACCCCGCGAGCTGCTTAGAACCGGTCGAGGTCTCGCGAGATGCACTCATTCCGACACATGGTATCTCGGGTATCGAGACGGGTGGCAAACCTCATATCCAGCAACGTGGGTGTTAATTTGCACGTCCGAGTGCGCAAAACGCCGCAAGGGTTTTGCGAGCACCTCTACTTCGTGGAAATCTTGGGCCAGTCACGCGGCGTTTTAGGCTAATGGTGCAACAGCACCACTTGGTCCTACCTGGGTGGCCTCGGCTGTACGAATTCGAAACAATCCGCCGATAGAGAGACACATCTCTTTTAGGACGTGATCTCCTGGGCGATACTTTGCGGCACCTGGAAATGTTGAATAGTTCGCAATCAAAGGGCGATGGAGAGCAAAAGAAACCAGCTGGTGAGCTACGCGCGTTCGTAGCCACGATGTTCGGGGGGCGCAGCTGGGTTGTCGACCTTCTGCCGAACTACGAGCTGGTGATCGGCAGCGACGCGGAAGCTGACATCCGCGTGGATGTGCCGGACGTCGTGCCACGGCACGCAACGCTGTGTTGGAACGGCGAGCAGATCGAGCTGCGCGAGTTCGGTGCGGAGGACGGCGTTCATCTGAACGGCGACCGCATCAACGGCAGCGTGCAGGTCAAGCCTGGCGACGAGCTCGATATCGGCCCGGCGACGCTGGTCGTGAACATCACGGTCGCGCCGGTGAGCAAGGGCCGTAGATCGTTGACACACCAAGAGTTCGCCGAGCGGCTCAACGAAGAGCTCTCGCGCGCAGCACGCGGTGGTCGCACCACCTGCTTGGTGATGCTGAAGTCGAAGTCGGGCGATGGCAGTCGGCTCGCGGACGCGGCGCTCAGCACGTTCCGTGCGGGCGATATCGTCGGCACCTACGCGCACGATGAGATCGAGTTCTTGCTGCCTGACACGCCACCGAAGGTTGCGCGCGCCGTCGTCGAGCGCTTGCTGGAGACCGCAGCAGCCGAAGGCGCACACGTCGGTTTGGCCGTCGCTCCCGGCGACGGTGATGACGCCGATGTGCTCGTGCGCGCTGCGCGCGACGCGCTGGCCAACTCGATCCGCACGGGCGTGACGATCTCGCGCACCGGCGTCGCAGAGCCAAACCCGACCGAGCCTTCCGCGCACACGGACACGACGCGCGCGCTGTTGCAGACGTTGAATGACGCGGCTCAGCGCGACGAGCCTGTCTTGCTGATCGGCGAGCCGAACACCGGTAAACGCACGTATGCGCGGGTGATCCATGAAAAGGGTCCGCGCGCATCGGGGCCTTACGTGGTGATCCCTTGCGCCGGTTTGGTCGATCAAGAGTCGATCACCAAAGCGTTTGGCGACGACAGCGGCGACGTCAGCAAGAGCTTGGCGGAGACCGCATCGGGCGGAACGTTGGTGCTGGACGACATCGGCGATCTGCCGTTGCCCGGTCAGCGCCGTTTGCTGCGCTTGTTCGCACAAGGCAGCGAAAACTACGGGATTGTCTCGACCACGCACCGTGACCTCACAGCGCTGAGCCAGGTCGGCGCGTTCATGCGCGAGCTGTTCGACAAGATCAGCGCGCGCCGCATTCAGGTGCCCGCGCTGCGCATGCGGCAGGAGAGCATCGTGCCGCTCGCGCAGAACTTCGCCGAGCAATTCAAGCCGGATAAGCCGTTCAAGCTCTCGGCCGGCGCGATCGAGAAGATGCGTTTGTACGCTTGGCCCGGCAACGTGCTCGAGCTGCGGAACGCGATGGAGCGTGCGCTTGCGCTGGCTGACGGCGGCGAGATCTTGGCCGAGCACTTGCCTGGCGATCTCACCGATACTGGTGAAGGTCGGCTGCGCGATCACGTCGGCTCGGTCGAGCGCGATGCGATCATCAAGGCGCTCGCGGACAACAACTACAACCAGACGCACGCTGCCCGGTTGCTTGGGATCTCGCGTCGCGCGTTGATCTACAAGATGGAGAAGTATGGATTGAAGCCGCCGCCTGCTGGCAGTGGTGGGGCGGCTCCGGTTAAGCAGCAGCCTTAGGCTGGGCTCGTCGGATCGGAAGAGGCGTGCAGCTGTTGGCTGCGCGCCTTTTTCGTTTTGGGAGAGGTTTGCCCAGCTCTCCGGTTACCTCGACGGTTACGGTTACGTGGATTTGCGTGACCGTAACCGATTTCGTCTCGCGGCCCATTGAACGCGCGAAAGCCCGTGCGGGCTCGCTCGAGCTCACACGGGCCTGCGGTCTTTTTCCGGGCTTTCCGCTTACTTTACTACGCGGAGATACGGCGGCAGCTCGCGCGGACGCCTTGGTCGTGGCGCTGGCGGGCGGCTGGAGTCGCGACGGGTCCGCGAGCTCGGCGTGGTCGAGCGAAGCACGGCGACGACCGGCTCTTTCGAGCGGCGCGACGGGTCTTCGGAGCGTGCGGGCCAGGGCAGAACACCATCGTCCTCGCGGGCGCGGCCCGAAGAACCATGATCTTTCCCGAGCTTAGCGCGTTGAGTCTCGCGCTCGACCTCAGCCACGATCTCGGCTGGCATGCTCTCGGGCCACACCATGCCTCGGCCTTCGTCCCCTACGAGCGCGAAGATCGCGTTCCAAGGAACGTTGCACGCGAAGGGCGTGCGACTAAAAGATAAAGTGCCGAAGATGCCATTTTCATCCACCCGCAAATCCGGAATCGGGATCGGCATATCGAGCCCGACTTGGAGCACTAGCTGCGCTTGATGGCGAAGCCAGGGCGGTACGACCACATCGTTCACACGAGGGTCGAGATGGATAAAGAGCGACCCCTTGCGGAGAAGCTGATTAGCGACATCACGCTTGTACGGCAGCGGTCCGTCCGACATGTGCATCTTCTTAGCGGATCTATCCTACATACGCCAAGCCGCATTCCACGGTTTCCTTGCTTGTCCTGACGATTTTTGGCCCTATGATGTGCGCTACGCCAATGGGGGCGCCACGGTTTCGACGGGGGTGCTGACGCGACTGGTTGCGTGCACGTCGGCCAAAGACGACGCAAATACCTTTGGAAAACACAACAGCCAACGATAATAACGCTGTCGCTCTCGCGGCCTGAAAAACCGCGTAGCCGTCCTCACACAGAACCTTGCCAGTGCTTCGTGTGAGGGCGTGATAAAGACTGGCTAGCGTCTGACCGCGTGACTCGGGTCAGAGGCGAAATTTAGAGTCAATCGCGATGAGGCGAGCCTGTCCGTGGGCGCAATCCATCGTTAAAGCAAATTACGGAATACGCACGTAGAAGCCATCGTCGATCACTTTCGGACGCGGGTTCGACTCCCGCCGCCTCCACCAATGCCCGAAGCGCGCAGCGCGCTTCGGGCCTTTTCGTCGGGACGTCGCGGACCTTGAACGATTACACCGCAAACTGCGCGGTGTAATCCTTCAATGTCCTGGCGACTCCCGCCGCCTCCACTATTCCGCGCAGCGCGCTTCGGGCTTTTTCGACGGGACGTCGCGGACCTTGAACGATTACACCGCAAACTGCGCGGTGTAATCCTTCAATGTCCTGGCGACTCACGCCGCCTCCGCTATTGCCCGAAGCGTGCAGCGCGCTTCGGGCTTTTTTCGTCGGGACGTCGCGGCGACTCACGCCGCCTCCGCTATTGCCATCGAGCACCCAGAGGCCTTCCGGCGAGAAGTCGCGGCGACTCACGCCGCCTCCGCTATTGCCATCGAGCACCCAGAGGCCTTCCGGCGAGAAGTCGCGGCGACTCACGCCGCCTCCGCTATTGCCATCGAGCACCCAGAGGCGTTCTCAGCGAGACGCGCGGCGACTCACGCCGCCTCCGCTATTGCCATCGAGCACTTAGAGGCCTTCTCGGCGGGGCGTCGCGGCGACTCACGCTGCCTTCACTCTTGCGCGCAGTGCGCTTCGGGATTTTTCAGCGGCGCGTCGCGGCGACTCCCGGTGCTGGCCGGCGTTTCGGCTGTTTAGAGAGTTTGTTTAGCGCGCGCAGGCGCAGGCTATTCTTGCGCCTGTGCCTTCGGGCGTGGCGGCGGCTGGGTTGAAGGCTGGGCTTTGTAGCCACCAGCGGTCTCCGTTGTTCCAAAGGTGGCAGCCTAGGCCGTCTTGTTGGGTGCCTCTGGCTACTGTGCCCGGTCTGCCTAGCGCGGTTAGGACTTGCTCGCACTGTTGTTCGCTGCCGCCTTGGTTCGGCGTTCCGATGTAGTTGGGCGCGCGGTTGTCTACGCCGCCTTTGTTCGCGCACTCGTTGTTGCAGCTGGTGTCTTCCGCTGCCAGGTACCAGCAGAGGTTAAACTGTGGGGCGCCTCCGCAGCTTGTTGGATCGCCAGCGTCCAGGGGCAGTGGCGTGGCTGCGTCGATCATCGTCATGGTCGAGGCGTCGCCTTGGTATGGTCGACCTGCGTCGATGCCGCTGTCGGCTGCGGCGCCTGCGCCTGCGCCTGCGCCTGCGCCTGCGCCTGCGCCTGCGCCTGAGCCTGCGCCCGAGCCCGACTCACGCCCTGCTCTTCCTGCGGACGGTGGCTGTCCTGCGTCGCGCTGAGCGCCAGCGTCTGTTGGCTGCACGCTTGCGTCGACATCTAGCAGGAGCAGCTGCACGCCCAAGCGCCCGCAGCCTGCCGCTGACAGCAGCACGAACAGGCAGATCCAGTGCGGCGCGGGCATGGGTGCATCATGTTAGCGGCTCTCGGTGCGCGGTGACACCGTGCAGCTCTGCGCTGCGGCCCTACCTATGGTGTAGCGTGTGTGCAGCTTCCAGCTGCGGGAGCAGACCGGCGGCTGGCATGAGCGTCACCTGAAGGTCTTGTGCCTTCAGTAGGTTCTGCACTTCGAGCACTTCGAAGAGCGCGTCGCTCAAGCCTTTGTCGCGTGCGATCTGGGCGAGCGCTGAGCCGACGATGTTGGGCCGCATCGCCGCAGCTTTTGCGAACTCACTCGCGGCTTCGCGCTCCGCTGCCGAGCGGATCACGTTCACGCGGTTATGGCCGTCTTGTTGGATGGCCGCGGTCACTTGGCGCAGTCGGTTTACGACCTTCTGTTCGATCTGCGAGATCATCATGCCGTCGCGGAAGTGCACCTTGCGGATGTACACCGAGCCCGTGCGGTAGCCCCACTCTTGCGAGCGCGGGGAGACTTCTTCGCGCACTGCCTGGCTCATGCCGTGTCGCTCTTCGAGCATGCGCTCGAGCTGCATGTTGCTGAGCGAGCGCACCGCTGCGCTCGATACGTTGGCGCGCAACGAGCCCCGTGGGTCGGCGTTCTTGTACAAGAACGCGACGGGATCGCTTACCCACATCTCGTACCAAACGCCGATGCCCATGGGCGCGCCTTCTTCGGAGTTCACAGGCAACGATCGGAGATAGGTTTGATCGAGGCGCAGGTCGACCTCGTAGCGGCGACCAAAAAACGGAACCAACGCGGCGAACGGTCCCATGTGCGCCCAAGGCCAATGCAAGCCCGGATCGGACTCGGTCCAGCGCACTTTGCCGAACAGCTCGAACACGAGGCACTGGCGCTCGCGCACGATCGCGTAGATGCAGAACAGTTGCGTGAGCCGCAATAGCATCGGGACCGCGATGAACGATGCGACGAAGCCGATCGCTACTCCGACGAGGAAATTCATACGCCACCTTCGTTGTTCGAGCCGAGCACAACGGCGCGAGCGCGCTGAAACAGCGGCAGACGTGCGTTGCGAACGTATGCGGGGAGCACGTGCTGACCGTGTGCTTGCAACGCTTGCAGCTGTTCCGCGAGCGCCAAGAGCGGCTGGACTTCGGCTTCCGCGTTGAGCGTCTCGATCTCGACCGCGCGCCGCGACATCACGATCTTCTGATCGGCCGAGGCTTGCGCGAGGCTCATTTCGCTCGACACTTGGTTGTGTGCGGTGTTGATCGCCGCCAACGCCGACTCGACCTCGGCCGGGGGATCGATGCCCGTGATCAGCGCTGCGTCGAGCGAGACGCCGTAGCGCGCGGAGGCCGACGCACACTCGGTGTTCATATGCTCGCCCAGGTCGCGCAGGTGCTTGCGAAGGTCGTTGATCGAAATCTGCTGCGCAAGCTCGGCCGCTGACGTTGCCGCTGGTGGCTGCGCGCTAGCCGGAGCCGAGAAGTTTGCGATCCGGTCGCGCAGCACCGAGATGAAGTAACCCATGACATGCGCGATCGGTTGCTTCACGCCGAACAGATACGCGTACAGGTTGCGCTCGGAGACCGTGTAGCGCAGCTGCCCTGACAGACCGATGTTGAGCTGATCTTTGGTCACAGCATCGAGCACGCGCCCGCCTTCGTTGGCGCGCGGATCTTCGGGATCGAACGCGATCGACGCTGTGCCAGTCGCCACCGATGCACGGTGAACTGCTTGCCAAGGAAACTTCCAGTAGAAGCCCGGAGGTATCACGCGTACCTGCGGATATACGTAGCGCTCGCGTTCATCCTGCCGGAGCGACTGCGCTATCGGATCTTGCAAGGTCGTACGATCGCCGAGGCGCTGCGCGCGTCCAAAGCTCGTCATCACGGCCCGCTCGCTCGGGCCCACGGTGTAGAAGCCACCGACGCCGTAGCGAACCGCGAACCAAAGCAGGAAACCGAACGTAAGCCCAATCAACATGCCCATGGGTGAACCTCCGCGCGTATCGTAGCGGCAGGCAGCACACGAGAAACAGGGCAACTGCGCGCGTTTCGGACTGCGTTTCGCAGCGCGACGCGCCGTGACGAACGTCCGATCCATCGACTATGCTGCGCTACGCATTCGTATGCGACTCGAAGCACATCTCACTACAAGCGACCTGCAACACGCGCTGCTCCAGTTGACCCCGATGGCGGTCTCGCTCGATCCAGACACGCCGTCGCGTCAGCTTTCGATCAGGTGCCCCAGCAAGGTGGCGTTGCTCGACGGTCTCGGTCTGCAAGTCGTCACGGATCTGCAGCTGCAATGGGATGTGATCGGCCTGCGCGTGCCCATGTCGCTGCGCGGAGTTTCGCTGCTCTTGCGCCCGATCGTCGAGCTTGTCGCGGGTGAGCCTGCGCTGCTCTTTTTGCCGCAGCTGCAAGAAGCCGATCTGTCGGCGATCCCCGGCATCCTGCGCGACGTGATCCTGGCGCGGATCAACGACGCGCTGAGTCGCCCCGAGGCGCGGCTCGCATGGCACTTCATGGACACGCTCGACTTTCGCTTTCCGCTGCCGCCCCAGGTCCTGCCTGCGTTCGAAGTGCGTCTATTCGCGCGCTCGGCCTCGGTGCACGTGGCGAATGGTGTGCTCCGGCTCGGGATCGATTGGGGCCTCACGGCTGAGGCTCCTCAACCTGCGACGTCGTAGCGTGACGGCGCAGCGACAAATGGCCAACACGCGCGGTTTGCGGTAAGCGTGTGTTTGGGTCTGTACGACGAACGGTTATCCACCGGGAGGCTCCTGATGCTTGCTTCAGCTGATTGCTCGGCTTCGAACGCCGCAGGTCGCGTGCTGCGACAGTCGGTTCTGCTGGTCGCCGCTGCCCTGTGCGCATGGACGCTGCAAACGAGCTCCGCGCGCGCGGACACGACGATCGGTCTCGACCTCGACCTACACGTGCCGATCTCGATCAACAACGTAGATGCAGGCGGCGGCTTCGCGATCCGCATCGGTCAACAGCTGCACTTGCCGCTGGTCGTCCTAAACCCCGAGTTTGGTTTCACCTACGCGTCGTTCTCGAAGGACGAGCCGCCCAAGATGTACCGTGGTATCGCCGGTGGAAGGATCGGCTTCGGTGAGCTGATGCGCTTCGGCGTGCTCGCACACGTCGGCTTCGGATACGTCGACTGGTCACGTGGACCGGACGACTACAGCCACACAGGCCTCACGTACGACGCTGGTTTGTTCTTCGAGGTCACTGCGATTCCACTGCTGAACATCGGCGTACACGCGACCTACAACCGCATCGCGGCGGCTGACGACCTCGACATCACGCTGCACTGGATGTCCTTGGGCGCGCACATCACGCTCGTGTTGTGACGCGCTTGTCAGCGCTCGCGGCGCGCCCTAGAACGGGGCGATGACGACAACATTGATCACCGGCGCCAACCGCGGCATTGGTTTGGCGCTGGCCGAGCATCTCAAAGCGCGGGGCCACTCCATCACGGCAGCGTGTCGGAGGAGCTCGCCCGCGCTGGATGCGCTCGGTGTGCGCGTGCTGAGTGGCGTCGACATCGGGCAAAATGGTGCGGAGCGACAGCTGGCCGAGCTCGCTGCCGGACAGACCTACGACTGGGTGATCGCAAACGCGGGCATTTTGCAGCACGAGCGCTTGGAGTCCCTCGACTTCGACAGCGTGAAAACGCAGCTCGAGGTCAATGCGCTCGGTCCGCTGCGTACGGTCTTCGCGCTGCTGCCCTACCTGCGCGAGGGTGGGAAAATCGCGCTGATCACCAGCCGCATGGGCTCGATCGCCGACAACACCTCCGGCAGCTACTACGGCTATCGCATGTCTAAAGCCGCGCTCAATGCTGCGGGCGTGTCGTTGGCGCTCGATCTGAAGCCGCGGCGCATCGCTGTAGCGCTCCTTCACCCGGGCTATGTGCGGACAGACATGACAGCCAACCATGGCAGCGTCGCTCCGCATGACGCCGCCGCTCAACTGATTGAACGCATCGAGGCGCTCAATCTAGAAAACTCGGGCACCTTGTGGCACGCGAATGGTGAGATCCTACCCTGGTAGCTATGCCCAAGCCGCCTCGCAGCACTGAGCCTCCCGTCCCTGAGACTCTGATCCCGAACCGCTCGCAAGCGGAGATCGAGCAAGCACAAGACAATGTTCGCGGCTTGCTACGCTTTCTCGGCGACGATCCTGCGCGCGAAGGTTTGCAAGACACGCCAGCGCGCGTGGTGCGCGCGCTCGGCGAGCACTACAGCGGCTACGGTCTCGATCCAAGCGAGTATTTGTCGAAGACCTTCGAAGAGGTTGAAGGCTATGACGAGCTCGTGCTGGTCAGCGACATCGAAGTGTTCAGTCACTGCGAGCACCACATGGTGCCTTTCGTCGGGAAAGCTCACGTCGCGTACATCCCGGATGGTCGCGTGGTCGGACTCAGTAAGCTCGCGCGCGTAGTGGATGTGTTCGCCAAACGGTTGCAGGTGCAGGAGAAGCTCACCAAGCAGATCGCCGATGCGATCCAAACGCACCTCAAACCCCAGGGCGTCGCAGTGATCATGCAATGCCAACACTTTTGCATGTGCTATCGCGGCGTGAAGAAGCCCGGCTCGTGGACCACGACCAGCAAGCTGCACGGTTTGTTTTTGAAGGATCCTGCCTCGCGCATGGAGCTCTTCACGCTGATCGGTCTGCGTCGCGGCATCGCGAGCCAGGGAGCGTAGGAGCATGAGCGCGCAACACCCGAGCGTCGCTGCGGTCGACATCGGCACAAACTCCGTGCGCTTGCTGATCCTCGCAGAAGATGGCTCCACGCTCGAGCGCGAGATGGTGATCACGCGGCTCGGTCAAGGCGTGGATCGAAGCGGCTCGCTGCACCCCGATGCGATCGCGCGCACGACCGAAGTGCTGCGCGCGTACCGAGCGCTCATAGACAAGCAGCGCGTGCAGCGCGTGCGCGCTACTGCCACCAGCGCGGCGCGCGATGCAGGCAATCGCGATCTGTTCTTCAGTGAGGCCGAGGCTGCACTCGGCACGCGGCCCGAGCTGATCTCGGGCGAGGAAGAAGCCACCCTCTCCTTTCGCGGCGCGACCAGCGGCTTGGGGCGCGAGCAGGGACCGTTTTTGGTCGTGGACATCGGGGGAGGCTCGACGGAGTTTGTGGTCGGCGAGACTGCACCCGAAGCGTTGATCTCCGTGCCACTCGGCGCCGTGCGCATGACCGAGCGTTGCATCCACGGCGATCCGCCGACAGCTGCAGAGCTCGCGGCCTGTGCAGACGCGACGCGGGCAGTGCTTGTCGACGTGAAGCGCGAGGTGCCGTATGAGCGCGCGCGTCTGATGATCGGCGTTGCAGGCACCATCACGAGCTTGGCGAGTCTGGCAAAGGGCAGCTTGCGCTACGACCCGCAGGTCACGCATCACAGCCGCTTGCAGCGGCATGTGGTCCAAGAGTTATGCGCGCGTCTCGCGCGTGTCGAAGTGGCGGAGCGTCGCGGCATGCTGGCCGAGCCGAAGCGCGCAGAGGTGCTGATCGCCGGCGCCGTGGTGCTGCATACGATCATGCAGGAGCTCGCAGTCGATGAGCTGATGGTCAGCGAGTCAGACATCTTGGATGGCCTGGCGGCGTCGCTCCGATCCTAACAGTCCGTATTTTTCCGCAAATGCGCCGGACCGGCCTGACCTGGTTTAGCCAGCGACGTGAAACTTCGACCAAAGTGACCAGCGCATCTTGAGTCGTGCCGGGTTTACGCGCAGCGTCGTGCCATGTTGCGAGCAAAACCAACCCTTTGGTGCGCGCTCGGGGCAAGCCTCGGCGCTGCGTGTTTAGGCCCGGAGGCGCCGAGTGAGACCAGCGCTCCGCTGATCGGTCGCCTGCACGATCGCGATGGAACCACTGATCTCACAGTCCGCTCGTTCGGTGACGGCCCAAGCGCCGTGCCGACTGGCTCGTACGCGCGCGTCGTCGCCGACATCGCTCAGGATATGCGGCACGACAACGATCGCGCGGACGAGACCAAATCAGACGACTCGAGCTTCTTGCGCAAGCGCGAGTTCTAAACGCGCGCTAGCGGATCGCGAGGTCGATCATCAGCTCGGTCGAACCGAAGCTGAACATCTCAGCGATTACGGGTGAAAGCCGGTAACGCTGCAGCACGCCCGCGGGCAGCTCGGCTGCGCCTCGGATTTCGCCAACGCAATGCTCTCTGCGGCACTCGCACGTGAACGGCGATTGCATGCGCCACTCGGTGGCCGGATAGAAGAATGTCAGCTCATCGCCCGTGGCGATCGGACGCAGCGTGATCACTTGCTTCGCGCGCACATCGACGAACAAGTTTGGATCGCAGCTGTGGTTCAGATACCGGAGGTAAGTCGGTAGCGGCTCTGCATGCTCGTGCAAGGCGATCTGAATGCTGTGACGCCAAGGCTGCGTGCGGCTCGGACCGAACTCCATCGCAGACAGCACACGTTGGGCAGGCAGCGACCGTTTGGCGAACACTCCGAGGCCTACTGCGTTCTCCACCAACTCGTATTCAGCGGCGTCTTGCAAGGTCACGCAGTCGTCCTTTCTGTGCGAGTGACGCGACTGCCGCAGGTTGCGTTCAGTCGGTTCGACCCGATCGAGCTCGACTCAGTGCTGCTTGGATGTGGGCTTCAAACATAACGAATTTTCAAACGCGCACGAGCTTAAATACTCGGGCGGCGCAGGGCTTGTCGGGTTGCATGCGGACAAGACTTACAACCAGTTTCAGTGACGTGCACCCGCGCGAGCACCAGCGCATTACACGGGTATTTATGCGCTCTCGCCGAAGCTCAAGCGGCGCAGTTTGTCGCAGTCCATATAGCGCACGAGGTGATCAGCCAGCTGCTCGTATGGGTCTGGTGCTTCGGGTCCCGGCTGCGGCGCAGCGATGCCACGGCGCGCGCGCAAATGTGAGAGCACGCGATCGCGCGCAGCTTGTGTGTCGAACAAACGATGCAACATGGTCGCAACGATCTCACCACGCACGTGCCCTTCGGGCTGACCATCTGCGAGCTGGAGCGCAGGCGTTCCACGCACATCCGTGAGCCGACCGTGGTGCAACACGAAGCCGCTGACCGCGGCGCTGCCGCCGAAAGCATGCAGCGTTCCGCTGCACTGTGTCGTGCGCTTGGGCTGCTCGAAGCGCGTGACATGCGGCAGAATGCCGAGTGCTTCGAGCACCGGCTCGCCGCTCTCCACGGCATCGGGGTCTTCGATGCGCTCGCCGAGCAGCTGTGCGCCGCCGCAGATCCCGAGGAGAGGCGCTGATCGGCGCGCGCGCTCCTGCAGTGCCAGCGCGATGCCGGTCTCGTTGATAAAGGCGAGATCGTGCGCTGTGGCTTTGCTGCCAGGCAGGATGACGAGGTCAGCCTCGAGCAGCTCGCGCGGCTCGGCGCTGAGCCTGACGAGCACACCGGGCTCGCGCGCGAGCGGCAGCACGTCTTCGAAGTTCGCGAGACACGGCGTGTCCACGACCGCGATCTCGATCTCGTCCAAGCGCGCGCGGCGGCGCGAGCGATAGCGGCTCTGCGCCAAGCTATCTTCGTCGGGCAGGCCGAGCTCACCCATGTGCGGGACCACGCCGAGCACTGGCAAGCCGCTGCGCTGCTCGATGAAGCGGATACCGTCGTCGAGCAGGCTCACGTCGCCGCGGAACTTATTGATCACGAGGCCGCACATGCGCGCATGCACATCCGGTGGCAGCAGATCAAGCGTGCCTAGGATGGTCGCAAACACGCCGCCGCGATCGATGTCTGCAACCAGGATGGCGCGCGCGTCCGCGCAGCGGATAGCGGCAAGGTTCGGCACGTCGTGCGCGTGGAGGTTCACCTCGGCTGGGCTGCCAGCACCCTCGAGCACTACGAGATCATGCGCGCCACGCAGACGACCGAGCGCGGCTTCCACCGCAGCCAAGATCTGCGGCCGGTGTTCCCAGAGCTCGCGGTATTTGTAGCTGCCCTGCGATCGGCCGCGCAGCACGAGCTGAGAGCGCATGTCCGGTTCGGGCTTGAGCAGCACCGGGTTGTGATCCGTACACGGCACGACGCCGGCAGCCAGCGCTTGCACCGCTTGGGCGACTCCGATTTCGCCGCCGTCCTCACACACAAATGCATTGCGCGCCATGTTTTGGGCTTTGAACGGCGCAACCCGCAGGCCCTGACGCGCCCACACTCGGCACAAGCCCGCCACCATCGTGCTCTTGCCTGCGTCCGAGCTCGTACCAAACACCATGAGTGTGCGCGCGTTCATGTGTCACGCTCCGCGACAAGTGCCGCCATCAGCCGCGCACGCTGCTCCGGACCACAGGCTGCGATGCGCACGTAGTCAGGCAGGCCGAATGAGCTGCAGCTGCGAACGGCGATCCCGTGCCGCGCCAAGAGCCGCGCGCGGAATGCGTCCGCAGCGCCGACGCGCATCAGGAAGTAGCTGGTCGTGCTGGGCACCACCTGCCAGCCGAGCTCGCTACACGCGTGCTCGAGCGCCTGACGGTTCTCGAGCAAGAACGTACGTGCTTGCGTGACGTAAGCTTGTTGTCGACACGCTTCGATGATCGCCGCCTCGGCGAGGCTGCTCACCATCCAGCTCGGACGGCGCGCGTTGATGCGCTCGATCATGCTGGCTGCGCCGAGCGCGTAGCCCACGCGCAAGCCAGGCAACGCGTGCTCTTTTGTCATTGAGCGCACGAGCAGGACGTTGTCTGGAAAGCGCAGCGCGACATCGGCGTGGCGCGTCGACAGGCTCAAGAACGCTTGATCGATCAGGAACAAACGCGAGGGTTCCGCGGCGCACAGCTCACGCAAGCGCGCAGCCGGGACGCAGCTGCCGTCGGGATTGTTCGGCTGGCACAGATACACCGCTTGGGCGTCGTGTTGTTCGATCGCGCGCGCGAGCTGATTGAGGTCGAGCTCGAAGCCGCCCTGCAGCTCGACGCAAGCTACACCGCACGCGCGCGCAGCCAGCGTGGGCTCGCTGAAAGTGGGCCCGGCGACGAGCAGCGGCCGCGGATCGTTGGCGAGCAGTGACACGGAGCTCCAGATCAGCTCGGTGCTGCCGTGCCCGACGACGAGTTGATCCGGCGCAACGTCACACACGCCCGCGAGCGCGGTGCGTGCGCCTGCTGCCCACGGCTGCGGATACGTGCTCAAGGCGGCGCGCTGGATGGCTTCGACCACAGCCGGATGCGGGCCGAGCGGATTGATGTTCACCGACAGATCCAGCACCGAAGCTGCATCGAGGCCAAGGCGAGCGAGCTCGCCCGCGTCGAGCCCTCCGTGGACGCGTACGAGCCCACTCAAGACAGCCTCCATACAAGTTCGCTATGAACGACGAGCTGCGCGCAAGAGCGCGTGCGACGGCAGGTCGGTGCAGTCTGCCATGGACGCTGACGTTGACGTTGCGGGGTGGTTGACGGCGCCCTGGACGTGCGCCCCACCGTTCGTCGTTGACCTCGCCGAGTCACTGCCGTGCCGTTGCGAGCGTCAACGTCCATGACAAAGGTGGCGCTCAGGTCCACGGAGCCGTCGACGACAACGTCAGCGACTGCCAGCGCGCTCGCTGGGAGCGAGATGCGGGCTGGGTCAGACAAGACGACCTCCGCGCCACACGCAGATCGCTGCGGCTAGCACCAGTGAGAGCAACCCGGCTCGATGCGTGAGTGTGAGCGCTCGTGGTAGGTCCGCGCGTGTTGGCGCTGGCAAGCCTTCGCCGAGCACGTAGCTTTCGGGTTTATCTAGACGTAGCCCGAGCAGGCCCGCGGCCATGGCCATGGGATGGCCGCCGTTCGGGCTGGGGGTGCGCGCGCGATCTGCGCGCCACACGCGCACGCCGCGTGCAAGCGAGAGCCGCCGTGAGCGGCCGCAGCTCGCAGCGGCGACGAGCAACAGCAGCGCGGTCAAGCGCGCAGGCACGAAGTTCAGCGCGTCGTCGAAGCGCGCCGAAGCTTTGCCCAGCCACTCGAAGCGACCACGGTAGCCGATCATCGCATCGAGCGTATTCACCGCGCGATACAACACGGCGCACGGCAAGCCGCCGACGCACAGATAAAACAGCGGTGCCACCACACTGTCCGACAAGTTCTCCGCGAGCGACTCGACCGCACCGTTGATCAGCTCCGGCTCGTCCAGCTCGCTCGGGTCGCGGCTGCACAGCCAGCTCAGCTGCTTGCGCGCTTCGGCAAGGCCCTGCTCGAGGGCCGCACCCAAGCGCTCGGCCGCGTGCAGCAAACCAAACAAACACACGCACGCGTACAGCACGATCACGTGCAGCGCGAACATCAGCGCATGCCATGGGAAAGCGCTGCGTAGCAGCCACCCAATCACGAGCGTCGCGCATGCCGGCAGACCCAACGCGAGCACGAGGCCCCAACAAAACGCGCGCTTTGGCGGCGCAGTCGGGGCGCGATCGATCAGCCACTGCGCGAGCCGGCCGAACCACGCGACAGGGTGCCACGCGCTGGGCAGCCGAACCCAGGCGTCCATCATCGCTGCACACCCGAGGGCGAGCAGACCCGGGTAAAGCGCTGCCTCCACGGGCGCGAACATGCTGGCAGCACGGACGGCAGTCAAGCTGTGCGTGTGCTTGACAGGGCACAGGGCATGAAGCAGCGTCCAGGCCCTTCGGGGGTGCTCCTCAACATTGCGCCGCATCGCCCTTCACGCCGCGTTTCCGCCGGACTCGCCCGCGAAAAGCCTCGATATAAGAACCACCATGAAGATTCAGCCATGAGCGCGCGCACCGTGATGGTGGGAGGCGGTGTCCGCTGCGGCAAGAGTGCGTTTGCGCTCAGGCTCGCGGAAAGATTGGGATCGCGGCGCGTATTCGTGGCCACGGCGCAGGCTTTCGACAGCGAGATGGAGGAGCGCATCGCGGCCCATCGCGTCGAGCGGGCCGAGCAGTTTCGCACAGTCGAAGAGCCGCTCGCGCTCCCGGAAACATTACGCGCGGAAGCAGCGCACGCCGATGTAATCGTGATCGATTGCCTAACTCTTTGGCTTTCGAACCTGATCTTGAATGACGCTGACAGCGACGCAGTCGCGGCGCAGGTCGAGGACTTGGCCAACGTGCTCGCCGCGCGCAGCTGCCACGTGATCATGGTGACCAACGAAGTCGGCATGGGCTTGGTCCCCGAGAACGCACTCGGCAGGCTGTTCCGGGACTGCGCCGGACGCGCGCATCAGCGCTTGGTCAACGAGTGCGATGAGGTTTACGCCGGCATCCTCGGCTGCATCCTGCGGCTGCGGCCTGCACCGGTCGAGCTGGTGACGTAGTAGGAGAGCATGTTGAACCTAGACGAACTGCGCGCGCGCATCGCGCCACCTGATCGGGCCATCGCCGAGCGCATGCAGCACAAGCTCGACGGCAAGACCAAGCCGCGCCGCAGCCTCGGGCGGCTCGAGGACTTCGCCTGTCAGTACGCAGCGATCGTGCGCGAAGATGCGCCCGCGCTGCCGAAGAAAGCCATCGTGGTGATGGGCGCGGATCACGGCGTCGCGCGGCGCGGCGTGAGCGCTTACCCGCAAGAAGTCACCGGGCAGATGCTGTTGAACTTCGCGGCGGGTGGTGCGGCGATCAATGTGCTCGCACGGCACGCCGGCGCTCAGGTGCTGGTGATCGACATGGGCGTCGTCGCCCCTGTCGCGGCGCCCAACATCATCGATGCGCGCATCGGCCCCGGCACGGCGGACTTCACCGAGGGTCCGGCGATGACCCGCGCGCAAGCCGAGCGCGCGCTGCAGACCGGCATCGAGCTGGCCGCGAAGCTCCAGCGTGACGGCGTGAGGGTCGTCGGCTTGGGCGAGATGGGTATCGGGAACACCACGGCAGCAAGCGCGCTCACGGCTGTGCTGACCCGTGCGGCTGCGGAAGAGGTAACCGGCTTCGGCACGGGTATCGATGAGGCCACGCACCAGCACAAGATACAGCTGATACGCGAGGCGCTCACACGTCACGCGCGTGTGGCAGAGCAAGGCGATACGCTCGACATTCTCGCAGCTCTTGGCGGCTTCGAGATCGCAGGGCTCGCAGGGCTCGTGCTCGGCGCCGCGGCGCAGCACATGGCCGTGATGCTCGATGGCTTCATCGCCTCGGTGGCAGCGCTGGTCGCAGTGAAGCTCGTGCCGGCAGCACGCGACTACCTCTTGCCATCGCACCGTTCGGTCGAAGCGGGGCATGGGCTCGTGTTGCGTGCGCTCGGCATCCCGCCCGTGCTCGAGCTCGACATGCGCCTCGGTGAAGGCACAGGCGGTGCGCTTTCGATGACGTTGCTCGACGCCGCACTGCACATCGTGCACGAGATGGCGACGTTCGAAGGCGCGAGTGTTACCGACAGCGGAGCTTGAATGCGTGTCGTTCGCGCGCTGCTGATCGCCGTAGGCTTTGCGACCCGCGTACCTGTGAGCGTCGGGGCCGTGGCGCCCGAGGAGCTCGCAGAAGGACTCGCAGCTCTGCCGATCGTCGGCTTCGTCATCGGGGTGCTCAGCTACGGCCTGTGCGCGCTCGTTGCGCCAACGTTTGGCGACACGCTCGCGGCGCTTGCAACAGTCAGCTTCTCGGCTTTGATTAGCGGAGGTCTGCACCTCGATGGGCTCGCCGACTGGTTCGATGCGCTCGGCGGTGGACGCGGTGATCGCCAGCGCATGCTCGAGATCATGCGCGACTCGCGCATCGGTGCGCACGGCGCGAGCGCGCTGATCCTCGTGCTGCTTGCGAAAGTCGCTGCGCTCGCCGAGCTCTCGGGCTCGCAGCGGCTGCTCGCATTGTGCGCCGCCCCTGCTGCAGCGCGACTGACAGCAGTGTGGTTGCTGTACAGCCTGCCTGCCGCACGGCAGGACGGTCTCGGTCGGGGCATGGGCGCGAGACTCGAGCGTAAGCACGCGTGGACCGCGAGTGCCGGCTTCGTGCTCGCGACTTTTTGGCTCGGTCCTGCGCTGATTTGGCCGAGCATCGCGGCAACTCTCACCGCGGTTGCGCTGGGCTGGCAGGCAAACAAGCGTCTCGGCGGTGTCACAGGCGACGTGTGCGGGGCTGGGATCGAGCTGTCCGAGCTAGCTTTCCTGCTCGCGTGCAGGGCGCAGGCGGCTTGAAACACTGGCACGGCCGCCGTCAGCGGCGCCGAATCGTGCCAGGATGCACAGTGCTCGCTGAATCAAACGTGCATGTCCGGACTTTTCTTTCACCGACCACCACATAGAATGCAGCTATGGGCAGGCGTAGTCCGCGCGCGCGTAAGGGTCGAGCCAGCGATTGGAGCTTTCGCTGGTGAACGGAGCCCATTATGACCCGCATATCGGACGTCTGCTCGCCGGCCAATACAAAGTTGAAGCTCTGCTCGGCCGAGGCGGCATGGGCGCCGTGTATCGAGGTGTGCAGCTCTCAGTCGACCGGCGTGTCGCGATCAAGCTGATCAGCTCGGGCCTGCCTGATCCAGCGCAGTCGCTGCAGCGCTTTCGACGCGAGGCCGAGGCCACCGGCCGGCTCAATCATCCCAACACCATCCGGCTGTTCGACTTCGGTCTAACTGATCGCGGCGAAGTCTACATGGTGATGGAGCTGCTCGAAGGCAGTGACCTCGCAGGGCGGCTGCAGCAAGGCCCGATCGCGCCCGACGAAGCATTCCACATCATCCGTCAGGTGCTGTCGGCGCTGAGCGAATCGCACGCGCGCGGCATCGTCCATCGCGATCTCAAGCCCGGCAATGTGTTCTTGTCGCAAGTGGACGGTGACGCGAACTTCGTGAAGGTGATGGACTTCGGCATCGCTGGCATGGAGCACGGTCGCGAAGCACAGAAGCTCACGGTGACCGGCGCCGTGATGGGCACGCCCGCGTACATGTCTCCGGAACAAGCGCAAGGCAAACCTGTCGATGCACGCGGTGACTTGTATTCGTGCGGCGTGGTGCTGTTCGAGATGCTCGCGGGACACGTGCCTTTCGAAGCCGAGACCCTCGTGTCGATGTTGCTCGCGCACGTCACGCAGAAGCCGAAGCGCTTGGCAGAGTGCGGCGTGAGTTTTCCGCGGCTGCAGCAGACGCAAGCGTTGATCGACACCTTGCTCGCGAAGTCGCCGGCTCATCGCCCGAGCTCGGCGGTGGAAGTGATCGCAGCGATCGACGCGATCGAGGCAGACACGGCGGCGCACACCGCACCGCTCGCGCACACCATGCCACTGAGCTCGAGCATGCCTGCCCCGGGTAGCTCCGCCGTCACGCCGCTCGGTTGGGATCAACATCCGCCTACGAATGCAGAGGGCGCGCCACGCAAGCTGTGGATCGGCGCAAGTCTCTTCGCGCTCGTGGCCGCCGCGCTCAGCATCGCGCTGCTTCTGTCGAAAGAGCCAGACCAGCCAGCGGTCAGCGAGCCTGTGGCCACTAAACATGTCGAGCCGGCGCCTGAGCAGCCGAAGACGGAGCCTTCGCCGCAGCCAGCAGCGTCAGGAGCGCAAGCGAGCGCGGCAGCGCGCACGCACACTGAGGTGGACAGCCCTGCGGTCGACGGAGCTGTCCGCGAACCGAACGAAACACTGGCCGACGTTCCGACTGCGGAAGGTGACGATCAAGACGAAGCGCCTACACGCAGCGCCAAAGCGCGATCACGCAGCGCGCGCAGTGCTGCGGGTCGTCGTGCAGCACGTGCCCGGGCGATTCGTCGCGCGCGCAATGCCGCAAACGAGCAGGAAGAATACTCGAACGGCGAGCAGGAGCGCGCAGTCCAGCCTGTGCAAGCGCAAGCGATCGGTGCAGCGCCACCAGCGAGCGACGAGGTGATGCGCCGGGCGCCACCCTTCGCGAGCATCGCGGCGGCCAAGCGTGCGCACGATAGCGGGAAGATCTCTACCAGCGCGTACGAAGCCGCGGTGAGCAGCCTCAAGGCGCGACGCACGCGCCGCATCGCGACCGAGCAGCAGAATCTTTCTCAAGGGAAGATCAGCGCGCAGGAGTACGAGTGGCGCCTCGGTCGCATCGATCAAGAATATCGCGGCGAATGAGCCGTGACCCGAAGCCGCGTGCGGGTGCCACAAGCTTCGGCATGCGCAACCTGAGCGTATTTGCGCTAGCAGCATGGCTCTCGGCCAGTACAGCGCTCGCACAAGTGACCGAGCCGAACGGCTTGGTGGTTCCGGTCGTCAATCCGCAGAGCAGCGAGGTCACGCTGCAGCGCTACTTCGATGGGCGTATGCCGGCAGAGCCGATCGACGCGCTGCGCCAAGCGAGCCCGGAGCCCGCGACGTTTTCACCGCGCTGCGGCTTCGAAGCCGAGCTTGTGCTGAGTGAGTCATCCGCGCGCGCGGGCCTGGCTTGGTACAACGTGCCGAGCGATCCCAATGCGCCCCCTGCCCAGATCTTCAAGATCATGGAGGAGACCACCGAGACGGGCGCAGTGGTGTCGAGCAGCCAAATCCGCAGCGATCCGAACTACACGGGTGGCTCGATCGGCTTTGCGCTGACCAAGAACGGCGGCATGCCGATCTACTACTCGGAAGCATCGCGCAACGCGCTGTGCAACGGCTGCGTGATGCCCGACCATTGGAAGCTGATGCTTGCGTATCCGTCGCAGCTCGAAGCCACCACGTATTATCTCGCTTGGGAGGACTGGGAAGGCGCGAACGAAAACAGCTGGCCCGACGACGGCGACTTCAACGACAAGGTGTTTCGCTTGAGCGGTGTGCGTTGTGCGGGCGGCGGCGAGCCGTGCGAAACTGGCAAACTGGGCGTGTGCGCGCAAGGCTTGACCGGCTGCAGCACCGGCATCGAACCCGGTGCATGCGTGCAGCTGGAAGCGGCGAGCACCGAAGTCTGCGATGGCCTCGACAACGACTGCGATGGGCAGATCGACGATGATCGCCCGTGTGGATCAGAGGGCGCGTGCGTCAACGGCGCCTGCGTGCAGGCGTGCGGCGGCGTGGAGTTTCCTTGTCCCGACAGCCAGGTGTGCGACGAGGGCGAGTGCGTCGATCCGATGTGCGTGGGCGTAAATTGTCCCGAAGGGCAGCTGTGCGATGGCGGCTTGTGCAAGCTCCCGTGTGAAGGCGTAGTGTGTCCGCTCGGCCAGGTTTGCAGGTCCGGCGTGTGCAAAGATCCTTGTGCCGCCGTCAGCTGCGATGCGGGCAGCGTGTGCCGGCTGGGCGCTTGCCTCGAGAGCTGCCTGTGCAGCGGCTGCGCGGACGGGCTCGCCTGCGACGCCGGGAACGGCAGCTGCGTGGATGCCGGCTGCATAGGCGTGAGCTGTGCAGCCGGCCAAGCCTGTCAGAAGGGCGCGTGTGTCGACGCCTGCGAAGGGGCCGTGTGTCCGCGTGGCGCTGAGTGTCGTGCCGGCCAGTGCAGCGAAGCACAAGCGCCGCCGCGCTCGCAGGCGCCGATGGCTGCGCCCCACCTGGTGCCGGTGGGCGCTGCGGGCATGTCCGGCTCGAGTTCCGCGACCGTCACCGAGCAGCCCACTCCACCGCGGGCCCAGCCACGCAGCGCACAGCCTGCAGCTGCTGGCTGCGGGTGCAGAGTTGCCGAGCCAGCACCTTCTGCGCACTGGCCTCTCGCCTTTGCGGGCGCGCTGCTGTTCTGGCTAAAGCTGAGGCGAAAAGCCGTGACGCGGCGCTGTTGCAACTAACCCATGCAACCGCAACCGTAACCGAGATCGCGGTTACGGTTACGGTGACGAGTCTCCCAGCTCCCTCATCTGCGCACACATCCTGAGTTGCTCTAGCCATCTTGCCTCAAGGCTGGCCGGGTAACGTCCGATGGGTCGATGGGAGGCCTGGAGAGTGAGCGATACAGCCCCAATTCGTGTGCTGTTTGTCGACGATGAGCCTCTTGTCCTGCGCGCCCTCGGCCGCATGACCAGCGCCCTACGCTCCGAATGCGAGGCGACTTTCTGCAACAGCGGCGAAGAAGCGCTCGACTTGATGGCGAAGGCGCCTTTCGATGTGCTCGTGTCGGATATGCGCATGCCAGGCATGGATGGCGCGGCGGTCCTCGCACAAGCTGAGAAGAAGTTCCCCTCCACCGCCCGCATCATTCTTTCAGGTTATTCGCAGTACGAAGCCGCGCTGCGCGCCCTGCCCGTCTGTCATCGCTTCCTGTCCAAGCCGCTGCGTGCGGACGACCTGCGGATGGTGCTGCTGCGCACGGTCGCGCTGCACCGCTTGCTCGAAGATCCCAGCATGCGCGAGCTCGTCGGCGGCGTGAAAGACCTGCCTGCGCGCCCGACTGTCTACTTTCAGCTGCGCAGCGCGCTCGCCAATCCGTCCAGCTCGATGCGCCACGTCGCACGTGTGGTCGAGCGCGATGCGGGCATCACCGGGCGGCTGCTGCGCAGCGTGAACAACGCGTTCTTCGCGCCAGCGCAGCGCATCACCTCGGTAGAACAAGCGGTCACGCACCTCGGCACCGAGATGCTGACCGGCTTGGTGTTGTCGCTCGAGTGCTTCGGCAACTTCGAAGATACGTTGGCGGAGTGCTCGCTCGTGCCGAGCAGCTTGGAACGCAAAGGCTTCCTCGCGGCGACGATCGCTTCCAGCTTGCTCACCGATCGCACACAACAACAAGACGCGTTCTTGAGCGCGCTCCTGCACGACAGCGGCCTGCTGCTGGCAGCGGCACGCAAGCCCAAGCTGGTCGCGAATGCGGTCGAGCTCGCAAAGGCTGACGGCATCTCGCTGGCCACCGCCGAGCGCAAGCTTTGGGGCACGAGCCACGCAGAGATCGGCGCGTATCTGCTCGGACTCTGGGGCCTGCCGTATACGATCGTGGAAGGTGTCGCGCGCGCACAGAGCCAGGAGCAGCTGCTCGGCCCGGACCTCGACGTCGCCTCTGCGGTGCACATCGCGGTCGCGCTCGCGGAGGCTGCCATGAACGGCGACGCAAGCGAAGCGGAACTCAACCCTGATTTCCTCGCGCGCAAAGGCCTCACGGGCCGGCTGCCCGAGCTGATCCAAAAAGTAGAACGCATCGTTGGGACCGAGGTCTCACAAGACGACGAGACAAAGCCATCGGCACACGTCCACTAAGCGTCGAGCCCAGAGTGGCGACCGCCGGTCCTGCGCGCATCTTGTTGGCGGACGACTCGCGGGCGATTCGCGAGAGCGTGACAGAAATTCTCGGCGCCCTCGACAACGTCGCGATTACCAGTGTGGAGAACGGCGCGCAGGCGCTCAAAGAAGCCGGCACCGGCGAATACTCTCTGTTGATCTCGGACATCGAGATGCCGGTGATGAGCGGCATCCAGCTGCTGCGCGTGCTGCGTTCGCAGTTCTTCTCGGGCACTGAGCTGCCGGTGATCATGCTCACGCAGCTCGATCACGCGGAGCAAAAGGCGCGTGCCTTTGCGGACGGCGCCAACGATTATGTGACCAAGCCGGTCGAGCGCATGGAGCTGATCGCGCGAGCGCGCGCACAGATCGAGCTGCGCGAGCTGCACCGGCGCAACCTGACCAATCAGGCGCTCGAGCTGAATGCACAAAAGCTGTCCGCGGTCGCGCAGCTGTCAGCGACGCTCGCGCACGAGCTCAACACGCCCGCGCAGTTTCTCGGCGACAACCTCGCGTTCTTGTCGAACGCGATGGGCCAGCTCACCAAGTTCCTCGAAGGCCAGCTGGCGACGACGCTGCCGAGCGAGCTCAACAATCTGTTCAAAGAGATCCCGAGCTGCGTGCGCGACATGGAGGAAGGCTTGGTCCGGATCGCCAAGCTGGTGCAGACGATCTCCGAGTTCGCCGATGCGAAGTCGCAGCGCCTCGGCCAGGTCGACCTCGAGCGCAGCATCGAAGCCACTGTGGAGCTGCTCCGCAGTCGCTGGCTGGGTCTCGTGGACATCACAGTCCATCACGGGCCGCACGTCGGACAGCTGCTCGCGTGGCCGCACGAGCTGAAGCACGCGCTCTGGCAGATCATCACGCAAGCGATCGATCATGCCACCGCTGTCAGCAGTGACAAGGGCCGCGTCATCATTGCGACCGCCCTCGAAGACGAGACTGTTGTGATCACCGTGTACGCACAGACCGGCGTATCACGGCCGGGCAGCAGCATGCCGCCCACCTCCAAAGAAGCCATCCGCATGCTGCGCGCTGTGCTGAGCCAGCACAACGCAGAGCTCAGCTGCGACGTCGCCGAGGACGGCGCGCTGACCTCGGTCATTCGCTTGAGTGTCTGATTAGAGAGCGCTGCGTCGCGCGAAGAGTTGCTATCCTTCGGCTCCTTACGAGCTTCAGCGAGGCGATATGCATCAGATCTCCTATCGAACAGGTATCGTGTGCGTGGTTGCGATCATGGCTGCGTGTCGGCCCAGCGCGCAGAACCGCGATGCGCCTGTGACGGCCAATCCAGCGGCGATTCGCACACCTGAAGCTGAACCGACGCCGCCGCCACAGGCTGCAGCGGAGCCGTCCGCCCCTGTGCAGCCGCCAGCGGATACGCCTGTCGCGCGCAGCTCGGTGCCACTCGGATTGAACCTGAGCGCGGTCAACTACTACGCGACGGCGATCCCGTTCGTCGATGTCATGAAGATGGCGGACCCGTTCCAAAGCACACACGCACCGGAGTCATCCGCAGCGCAGCAGTGGGACACCGAGCTCGCCGACAAGATCCCGCGCGACGCGGACGGTTATCCACTCGAGCTGCCGTTCAACGTGCCGGGCGCGCCAGCACCACAGATCCTACGCGCATCGGTGGCCGCGACAGTGTACGGCGGTCGCTACGTTGTGTTGTACGAGGGCGACGGTGAGCTGGCGTTTCCAGCTTCGTCTGCGCGCGTGATCAGCAGCGCACCAGGACGCGTAGATGTCGAGGTGCCAGCCGGGCCCGACCAGACGTTGTTCCTCGCGATCGTGCGCTCCACCCGCGGAAACCACGTGCGTAATATCCGCGTGATCTTGCCAGGCTTCGAGCAGCGCTACGCACAGCAGATCTTCCATCCGACGTTTCTCGGTCGCATGCACGGCATCGGCGCGCTGCGCTTCATGGACTGGGGCGCGACCAACGGTCATTCACACAGCCGCTGGTCCGAGCGCACGCGACTGAGCCAGACACAAGGTGGCGAGCGCGGTGTGGCCTACGAATACATGATCGATCTCGCCAATCGCTTGGATGCGGATCCTTGGATCTGTGTCCCGCATCGCGCGGACGACGGCTACGTCGAAGCGTTGGCGCAGCTGATCAAGACGCGCTTGAAAAGCCAGCGCAAGGTCTACATCGAGTACTCCAACGAGCTCTGGAACGGGATCTTCTCGCAGACGCAGTGGGCCGCAGAACAGGGCTGCAAAGCGGGTCTCAACAAGCTCGGCAAATACGCTGGTGGCTGCAACGAGGACGGTCCGCGCTACTGGGCCGGCATCAAGTGGAACGCGCGCCGCACCGGCGAGATCATCAGCATCTTCGATCGCGTGTTCGCAGGCGACAAAGCGCGCGTGGTGCGCGTGATCGCCGGACACGCACACAACGATCATATGAACGATGTGTTGCTCTCGGCGCTCGAGGACAAGGCGATCAACCGCGCAGGCACGCGTGCGGATGTGCTCGCGATCGCGCCGTATCTCGGCGGAGGGGTCGCTAGCGACCTCACGGAACAGGGCAAAACGGCGGCTGTTGGTGTCCCGGAATTGCTCGACAAGCTCGAGGCGCTCATGCCGAGCGACGTCGCAGAGGCCACGCGCAACAACTACAAGATTGCACAACAGCACGGCGTGCGCCTGACCGCGTACGAAGGCGGACAACACCTAGTCGCACCGGGTGAGTCACAAGGCAACGGGGCATTTGTCGACAAACTGATCGCAGCCAATCGAAACCCACGCATGCGGGCGATCTACGCGCGTATGCTAGACGCTTGGTATGAGAACAGCGGTCAGGGACTGATGGTGTTGTTCAACTTCGCTGAGCCACCGAGCAAGTACGGCGCGTGGGGGTTGCTCGAGAGCCAGGAACAAGAGCTGAGCCAAGCTCCCAAATACCAGGCGTTTTTTGATCGTTTGCAACGTTTGCAGCGGGTCTCCACACCGAAGTAATCACGAGCCCATGTACCTGGTCACGATCCAAGTACCGATCTATGTGCACGGCGGCGAACGTCTTCTGGCCACCGACTGGCGGCGTTCGCTGATCTTGCTGCGCGATTCTTTTGATGGTCGGTTTGGTCGCATCCAAGTGGTCGCGCCGTCGCTCGATGCGCGTGGATCAAACGTCGACCAGTCGCTCGAGCCCATGCGCGACAGCGACGAGATCGAGCTGTATCCATCGTTCCGCATCGACAAGAGCTTGCCTGACTTCTGGCGTCAGGACGTGCGCGTCTGGTACCGCGATATCGCTGCGTTGATCCCGACAGCTGATGTCGTGCACGGCGGCTTCTGCGACGTGTACCGCCCGCTCGATTACATCGGTTTTTTGAGCGCGCTGCGCGCCGACAAGCCGACCGTGTTCGTTCAAGACACCGATCAAGTGCAGCAAGAGGTCGAGCTCAACCGCGGAGCGCCACTGCCGCGCCGCATGTTGGGCCGCAGCTACGCCGAGATCTACGAGCGCTGCGTGCGCTTCGGCGTCAAGCACGCATCGCTCAGCTTGCTCAAAGGGCGCGCGCTGCACGCACGCTACGGCGCATACGCAAAGAACGCTCACAACTTCCACGACACCTCGTATTTCGCCGAAGAGGTCGTGAAAAAAGCGAGCTTGGATCAGCGCATTCACACCCTGCTCAGCGAGCCACGGCCCATGCGGCTCGTGTACTGCGGCCGGCTCGACAAGCGCAAAGGTGTCGATCAGAGCATCGAGGCCATCGCTCGCGCGCGCGCGGCCGGTGCACGAGTGACCTTCGACATTATCGGTGATGGCCCGGAGCGTGCCGCGCTAGAACGCCAAGCTGCGGGGCTCGAGCTCGGCCAAGCTGTGCGCTTTCTTGGGCGCCGCTTGTACGGACCGGGACTGCTCGCGGATCTCGCGAGCTACGACGGGCTCTTGTTCACGCCGCTCGCGGAGGACACGCCGCGCATGATCTTCGACGGCTACGCCGCAGGCCTGCCGCTCCTAGCGTACGGCATCGAATACGTGCGCGAGCGCGAAGCCGAAGACGGTGCAGCTCGCAGTGTTCCAGTGCGCGACACAGCAGCGCTCGGAGAGCTGCTCTGCAGCTTGGACCGCGATCGCAATCAGCTCGCCAAGCTAGCCGTGCGCGCACATGAAGCCGCGCACTATCACTCGGCCGATGCTTGGTACCGCCGGCGAGCCGAGTGGACCTACGAGGCCGCGGCGAAGTATCGCCACATGCGCTGAGCGCCCGCCAAAGTCGCAAAACGACGTCGTTGACCCTAGACTGCGGCCGAGAGGCTTCATGACCGACGTCGAAGAACCGACCCCTACACCCGATGCGACAGCGACCTCGGACACTCGCGGCAGGTGGATGCGAGGCTGCGGGTGCCTGGCCGGCTTGTGCGTGCTCGGGCTGGGTATCCTGATCATCGGCAATTTCGATGAAACGGCCTGGGCGTCGTCCCTGATCGCGATCGTCATAGGCTTTCTGACGTTCTCTCTGTCCGGCGTAAACGGCATGTGGGAGGACAAGTAGCTGGAAGCTGGCTTCGTGCTAGAACCCGGCCCGTGAAAACCTCGCCCGCAGCTGCTGAGCGCGTGTTCGGATTGGCTGCTGCGCAAGCTGCTTTCGCCGTACGACCCGACGCGGTGAAGAGCATCGCGTATACCGCTGCGCTGCGGCGGCCGCTCGCGGAGATGCTGCGTGAGGCGGCCCGTCGGCGCATCGCGTACCGCGAGGTCGATGCTGAAGAGCTCACGCGCATGGCGGCGTCGGTGCATCACGAAGGCGTGTGCCTGTTGGTCGCGGCGCGGCCCGCCCCCAAAGCCGCAGAGCTGATCGAGAGCGTAGCGGAGCAAGGCCTTTTGTTGGCGCTCGATGGCGTGGAAAACCCGCACAATATCGGAGCCATCCTGCGAAGCGCGGCGTACTTCGGCGTGCGCGGTCTGGTCTACACCAGCGCAGAGGGGTCGCTGCCCGCAGCGGCGAGGCGTGTCGCTGAGGGCGGCGCCGAGCACGTGCCTGTGGTGCGCATGCAGGAGCTGAGCGGCTTGCTGCGGGAGGCCAAGCGCGCGGACATCGCTGTGATCGGCGCAGGTGCTCACGCCAAGAGCAGCCTCGATCGCTTCAGGTGGCCCGAGCGCGCGCTGATCGTGCTCGGTCACGAGCAGCGTGGGCTATCGCGCGAGGCAGAGGTGCAGTGCGACAAGACGGTTCGCATCGCGGGCAGCCGGCAAGTCGAATCGCTCAATGTATCGGTGGCAGCAGGCATTTTGCTCGCAAGCTACGCACAAGCGCATGGAGTCGGACAGTGAAGCGTGCTCAACGCGGCGGACGCGCTGCCCAACCTGCTGGCAAACCTGCACACGGCCGGCGCGATCGACCGAAGCCACACGATCCGCGTGATCCGCGCAGCGCGAAAGATCGAAAGCGCGATCCACGTGATCCGCGCGGCGCGAAAGATCGCAAGCGCGGCCACCATCCGGGCGGTCCACGGCCTGAGCACAAAGCGCAGCGCGGACAGCATCCGAGCGGCCCGCGGACAGACCAAAAAGCGCAGCAACCGCCGTCTCCGGTCGACCCGGAGAAGCTCGCGCACGCGCTATCCACCAAGTCGCAAGCTCCGTTGCGCGTGGGTGAATGGCTCTGGACCACACGCGAAGGCGCCGAGCGCGACTTGATCGAAGAGCTGCTCTGGAGCGGCGACAAAGCGATTCGTCCGCGTTTGCTCGGCCCTGCCCTGGTGGCCAGCGCCAAAGCGCCTCAGCTGCGCGACGGCCGCCTGGACCTCACGTTCGCGCGCCAAGGCTTCCAAGTCTCGAGCCTGGTGCGCGTAGATTCGAGCATCGCTGATGCTCCGCGCGCACTCGCAGAAGAGCTGCTCCCGAGCTTGAAGAGCGCGACCGACGGCGCGGAGCAGCACGCGCTGCACGTGTTTGTCGCCGACAGCACCGCGGGAAATCCGCTGTCCGCGCGTGCCCAGGCGATCCGCGACATGCTCGAAGCGCAGTGCCCGCACACACTCGATGAGTCGCAGCTGCGTCGCCAAAGCGGTCTGCTCGCACAGATCTGTGTGGTCGATGCACAGACCGCCGCTCTTGGCTGCATGCCCTCAGACCAGGCCCAGTCGCCATGGCCTGGCGGGCGTGCGCGCATGCGGCTCGGCGGATCGTTTCCCTCGCGCGCCGCGCGCAAGCTGGCTGAGGCTTTCGCCTGGCTCGGACTGGCGCCTGGTAGCGGTGAGCTTTGCGTAGACCTGGGCGCCGCTCCGGGCGGCTGGAGTTGGCTGCTGCTCGAGAAGCGCGCGCGAGTGATCGCGGTCGATCCCGCGCGCATGGACGCGGAACTCATGCGCAATCCGCGCTTGCGTCACGTGCAGGGCAACGCCTTTGAGTACGAACCTGAGGAACCGGTCGATTGGCTTTTTTGCGACATGGCCTATCGGCCACTCGAGGTGGCGCAAATGCTCGGTCGCTGGGCGCGCCGGCGCCATACGCGTTTGTTGGTCTCGAACTTCAAGCTGCCGATGAAGCGCAAAGTCGAGATGGTGGAGCGTATCCGGGGCCTCCTAGCCGACAGCGGCTTTACCGGCCTCAGAACGCGTCAGCTCTACCACGACAGAGAAGAGATCACGCTTACGGCTCACGTTCGCTGACTGACTCGCAACGGTCCTCGTACGGAGAGAGACGGCCGCGTTGCATCACTGGGCGGGCTCTGATAAGAGGACGCGCCGCTTACACCATGCTTTTGCAAGGAGGCGTCGATGCACGAGCCGTCGGGTGTGATTGAGAATCTATTTGTTTTTGTCCTGGCGAGCTTCCTCGGGCTAGAGCTGATCCGCGGTGTATCCCGGCTTCTGCATACGCCTCTGATGTCGCTCACCAACGCTATCGCGTCCATCGCCATCGTCGGCTCGCTGTTGATCACGGGTCGTCCACACGACAGCACGCTGATCACGGTCTTGGGCACAGTGGCCATCGCGTGTTCAGCCATCAACGCCGTCGGCGGATTTCTGATCACTGAGCGCATCCTCAAGATGTTCAAGAAGCGAGGCGAGTAGCGCCATGGATGAGACGTCCGGCTTGTCATCACTTGTGCAGTACGTTTATCTCGCGTCCGCGGCGCTGTTCATCCTCTCGTTGAAGTGGATGGGGCAGGTCAAGACCGCACGGCGCGGCAACTGGGCCGGCGCGGCCGCCATGGGCTTGGCCGTGCTCGGTACGCTGATCGGCGGCGGCATCAGCTCTGAAGGCTTCATGTGGATCGCTGTGGCGATCTTCGTCGGCACGGCGATCGGCCTGCCGATGGCCCTCAAGATGCCGATGACCGCAGTGCCGCAGCGAACAGCGCTCTCGCACGCGTTCGGCGGCTTGGCGGCGGCGCTCGTCGGCGTCGCGGAGTACATCGAAGGTCGCGACGCGGGTCACTTGACCCACTTCACCTCGAGTGCGTTGGCCGCAGAGATGCTGCTCGGCTTCCTGACGTTCACGGGCAGCTTGCTCGCGTTCGGCAAGTTGCAAGAGATCATCACCACCAAAGCGGTGGTCTATCCCGGTCGCAATTTCGTCAGCCTAGGAACCCTAGCAGCCGCGTTCATCTCGGCGATCTGGCTGGGCGTCGACCCCAATGCGATCGGTGCGTTCTACGTGCTTGTCGCGGCATCGCTCTTGTTCGGCGTGCTGCTGATCATCCCGATCGGCGGCGCGGATATGCCGACCGTGATCGCGATCCTCAACGCGTACGCAGGTCTGTCTGCTTCTGCGATGGGCTTCGTGATGAACAACAAGCTGCTCATCATCGCGGGCGCACTCGACGGTACGTCGGGTCTGATCCTGTCGATCTTGATGTGCAAGGCCATGAACCGCTCGTTCGTGAACGTGCTGTTTGCTGGCGTAGGCGCAGCGCCAGCGGCTGGTGCCGCTCCGACGGCGCCCAATGGCAAGAGCATCGTCGGCTTCAGCATCGAAGATGCGAAGGCCGTGCTCGAAGACACGCGCTCTGTGATCGTGGTGCCCGGCTACGGTATGGCCGTCGCACAAGCACAGCACGCGGTGAAAGAGCTCGCGAACGTGCTCGCCGCGCAGGGCACCGACGTGAAGTACGCGATCCATCCGGTCGCAGGTCGCATGCCCGGTCACATGAACGTGCTGCTCTCCGAAGCGGATGTTCCCTACGATCAGCTGTGGGAGATGGAGCGCATCAACTCGTCCTTCCCCGAAGCGGATGTCGCGATCGTGGTCGGCGCAAACGATGTCACCAACCCGGCGGCACGCACCAACAAACAATCGCCGCTGTACGGCATGCCGATCCTGGACGTCGACAAGGCGCGCACGGTGATCTTCATCAAGCGCAGCATGAACCCTGGCTTCGCGGGCGTGGACAACGAGCTCTTCTATCTCGACAAGACGATGCTCGTGTTTGGCGACGCAAAGAAGGTCATGACCGAGCTCGTCGCTTCGTTCAAAGAAGGCGCGCACTGAGCCACCAGTGCAAGGCGTGCTCGCCCTGTAGTAGGGCGAGCACCTCGCCTGTACTTCACCCCGGCTATGAAGTATCCCGAAGGGCAACGCTCGATCGCGCGTAGCCCCGAGGTGTCATGTCACAAGTTTGGGATTGCCTTCGACTCAGCGTTGGGCTCGCGCTGCTGACAAGTGCATGCTCGGCGGAAAGCGGCACAGCCGGTGCCCGAGTCGCGCGCACCACACCGGGCAGCACCGCAAGTCCAGCAGCTGGCAGCAGCGCCCCCGCAGCTGTGAGCGGCAATGCCGGCGAGCCAGGAGTTCTGCCGCCGCCCCAGATCACGCCCGTCGCATCACCCTCGTCCACGCCCGGCAGCGATTCGTGCGAGGTGCTGCAGCTGGTCACCGAGCCGGTCATTCCTGAGATGATGATCGTGCTCGATCGCTCCGGCAGCATGACCGAGGGTGGCCGCTGGGTTCCGTCCGTTGCCGCCGTGCGCAGCGTGACCGAGCAGTTGCAAACGAAGATCCACTTCGGGCTCGCGCTGTTCCCAGATCCCGGTGCAACCAGCTCGATCCCGACCACACCGATGGTCGACAACATCACGGAGTGCTTCACCACACCCGATCCGCGCGCGTGCATAGATCAGTTCAACAATCAGACACAAGGCGACAACGGGCTCGCGTGCGCGCCAGGAAAGATCTTCGTGCCAGTGGCGCAGAACAGCGCAGCGATGATCGCGGGAGTGCTCGACAAGACCACACCACTCGGTGGAACGCCAACGTCCGAGACGCTGCAAGAGATCCTCGCGACCTTCGGCGCAGCCGATGCCAGCCCGGATGCGAAGCCGCATCCGAAGTTCGTATTGCTGGTGACTGACGGCATGCCCACCTGCCCCGCGGGCAACGGCTCGCAGACCACGCAGCCCGACATCGATGCCAGCAACGCAGCGGTCGAGGCACTCGCGACGAACGGCGTTCGTACGTATGTGATCGGCTACGACACCACCGGGTCCACCAACGCGATGCTCGCCACGACGCTCGATGGTTTCGCGCAGCGCGGTGGCACGGGCGACATGATGCACCGCAGCGTGGAAGACGAGCAGAGCTTAGTCACTGAGCTGACGCGCATCACCTTTGCCATCGCGAGCTGCAGCTTCGAGCTCAACAGTCCGCCCGATCGCGCGGATCACGTGCGGGTGCGGCTCGATGGTCAGCAGGTCAACCTGGACCAGCCGGATGGGTTCGCGCTGGTCGGCGACCGCACCGTGGAGCTGCGCGGGCAGAGCTGCACGCGGTACCGCGAAGGCAACCACGTGCTCGACGCACAGGTGTTGTGCGAAGTCGTTCAGCCGCAGTGATCTTCACCAGCGCTTCTGCCTCTGCCAGACGATCGCAGCGAGCGCCATGCCGCCTAGCACACCGCTGGCGAGCAGCGCCCAAGGCCAGATCTTTCTGAGCTTTTCGATGGTTCGCGTAGTGACCAACGCGTCGCTTCGGATCGGTCGCGATGCCAGCTGGCTCGAGGCGTCGGTGTATGCACCTGCGACTCCACCTTCATCGGCCATCGAAGCGGCACGTTCTTGATCGAGCGGTGCGCCCATCTCTCGCAGCGACGAGCCGTGAGAGCGCGTCGTCGAACGTGGCCCAGGTGTGCTGTTGCGGTTAGAACGCATGAGTAGCCTCCGGGCCGAAAACGTTGCAGGAGCCGTGCCTGCAGCCGATAGCTACGCAACTATCAGGCAAGCCTGCGGGAGTGTGACGCCAAATCTGTCGCAGATGTGCCGCTGCGACTCAGCGCTCGAGCTGGGCGGCCAGCTCAGCCGCGGCGACTACAGCGACGGGCAATCCCCACACCCCGAACAAGGGAATCGCAAACAACACGCCGCACGCGACGCCAAAGCCGAAAACCGCACCAAAGCCGCGTCGGAACAGCGCGAGCCGCGCCCGAAAGCCCACGCCGCGCAGCGACAGCGGATAGTCGAGCAGGCTCAGCGCGAGCCACGCTCCGCCCACCATAAACTGCAACACCGAGATCACCACAGCAGCTGGAGGTGCGACCAATGCGACGATCCACAAGATCGCGAGCAGCGGGCCGAACAGGAAAGACCAACCGATCTGCGACGACAGCGCACACCGGATCTCGCGCCACAAGCCTGCGGCTGGCCGCGGCGGAACGCCCAGCGCGCGCTCGCGCAAGCGCACGAGGTGCTCGAGCGCAGGCGCGCACAAGATCGGCGTGAGCAGCATTGCCACGAGCAGCGCGGCCGGCGCGACGATCAGAAAGAGCAGCACATCGATCAAGAACGTCCAGCCGCTGCTCAGCTCGGAGAGCGCGGGGAAGAAGTGCGCGCCGAGCTCCGGCAGATAGTGCATGCCGACGTAGAGCGCGAGCGCCCAGAGCGCGAGCGCTGACAAGCTCGGCACGTACGCGAGTCGGCGAGCCTGCTTGTTCTCGGCCAAAAAGCGATAGCCACGCCAGAGACTGCCCACACCACTCGTCACCGTCACTCGACCTCCAACCCCCATGCAGCCGAGAGCTGCGCGGCTCGCGCGTGTGCTTCCACGCCATACAGAAATAGCGCGCGTTGGTGGGGGTCTGCAAACTGCGCCGAGGTCTCACGGATCCGGCCACACACTTCGGCGAGCGTACGCCGCGCCTCACGTTCGTCGCCCAGCGCCGCGAGCGCGAGCGCCTGCGAGACGTACAGATCAGTCTCTGTGTCCGCCTCGTGCCCCACGCCCTCTTCTTGCAACAGCGCACGCGTCACAAGCAGCGCCTGCTCGGGCCTGCCCAAGGCGATCTGCGTGCGCGCCAGGGTCGCCCCACCCCAACGCTCCGCGGTGGGATAACCGGAGGCTGTGCAGCGCTGCGCGACAGCCAGCGCCTGTTCGAGGGCGCCGCGCCGGTAATGCAGCTCGGCCTGCAAGCATAACGCCTGCAGCGCGAGCGGGCTGTCTGAGGAGCGACAGAGCTCTGCGATCAGCGGGTCGGCTGCGCCCAAACGCCCACCGCGCAGCGCAAACCAAGCTTGATTGATCCGCACGATCTCGCGCAACGCGCGCGGCACCGCGTACGCCAAGAGCACATCGGCTTGCCGCAGCATGTTCTCCGCCGCGCCGTAGCCCCCGATGTTGCGCACAGCGATCGCTCCATAGACCAACGCAGCGACCTCGCCCGCGACCAAGCCACATTCGCGCATCCTGCGGCGCGCACGCTCTGCATGCTCGATCGCACTACTCAGCTCGCTCGCTGACCAGGGATGAGTCAGGCCGGGTGTGCAGCGAGCCAGAGCGATCCAACCGCCAAACGCCAAGTCGCCGGTCGAGTCTCGGGCCGCGCGCTCGACACGCTCCAAGATCAACGATGCGAGCGCGGTCTGCTTGAGCGAGATCAAACCGATCACGCTCAGCCACACCGATTGTCCGTGTGGTCCGCAAGCTTCCGCCTCGGCGGGCGCATTCAGCGCCAAGCGAATGTAGGGCTTCGCTTGTTCCGGACGACCGAGCGTGGCCGCGCTCCAGATCGCAAGCGAAACGCCGAGCCACCAAAACGCAGTGCCCATCGGGATCAGCCCGAGCGCCTCTTCGATCCAGCCGTCCTCGGCGCGCTCGGTGTACATGCACGCGAACGCGCGCAGCACAAGCAGCTCGCCGCGCTCCGAGCCGGTCGCACCCAGCGCGAGTCCGCGTTTGGACAGCGCGTCCACGCGCACCATATCGCCCGCATCGAGCGCCGCACGCGCGGCGCGCGCCAGCCAGGAAGCCGCGAGCAGCGGCTCCCCACCGAGCTCGAAGTGTTGTGAGAGCAGATCTGCGTCGCGATCGGCTTGCGCGCCCAGCCACTCACCCGCGCAGCGGTGAGCGGCGCGCCGATCTTCTTCGGTGAGCGTGGCGTATGCGGCCTCGCGCAGCAGGGCATGGCGGAACGCGTACTCTTGTTCGCCCGCGACGCGCGACTCTTCCGCGCGCCGCAAGAGCTCCTGACGCGCGAGCGACTCGAGCTCCAAGCCCACATCCGCGACGTCGGGCAAGAGCGTTTGCACGGCGCCTACCCAAAAGCGCTCACCAAATGCGCTCGCCGCACGCAGCACGCGCCGTGCGCCGGGATGCAGCTGCGCGAGGCGGGCCCGCGCCATGGCGAGCAAACTCTCCGGCAGCTCTTGGCTGCCCTGCGCCACCTGCCGCACGAGCTCCTCGATGTAAAACGCGTTGCCTTCTGCCAGCCTGATGATGCGCGCGACGGTCTCTCGCGGCGCCTCATCGCCGAGCACCGCGCTCACGAGTCGCTCGGCCGCACGCGAAGTGAGCCGTGGCAGGCGGACGTCTTGGCGTTCGAACGCGCTCCACACGTCAGGAAACTGCTCGTGCACTTCGGGCCGAGCAAACGCGCACAGCATGATCCCGCGCTCACCCGCTTCGCGCAGGGCATCGTTCAAGTAGCTGACGCTCGCGAGATCTCCCCAGTGCAGATCGTCGATTACGATCAGGAGCGGAGCGCGTGCGCTCAAGGTCAGCACGAAGCGCACGAACGCGCGCCGCTTCTGCTCGCTCATCATCGCCGGATCGTTGCGCGCGGCGCGCAGCAAGCGCTCTTGGGCGTGTGCGTAGGGAGCGCCGATCAGCTCAGCCAGAAACAACGTGGTTGGATCGCGCGGCTGCGTGGGGTCAGGCTCGGAAAAGAGGCGCGCGCACTGGGCTTGCCGCTCGCTCGCGGAAGCCAGGTGCTTGATGCCCAGGCCGCTCATGATCAGCTGCTGGACCAGCGCCAAAGTCGAGCCCACCGCCATGGCATCGCCACGCGCGCAGATCACGTGCGCAGCGCTGAACGCTTCAAGGCGCGTCAAGAGCTCGCTCATCAAGCGCGACTTGCCCATGCCCGGCTCCGCGGTGACGAGCACGCTGCGCGCCACGCGATCGCTCGTGCACTCGGCGAGCATAGCGAGCAACAGCGTCAGCTCTTTGTCGCGGCCGACGCAAGGCGTGCGCTTGCCCATCAGTAGCTTGGGCGGCGCGTCGGCGTGGTACGGCTGATCGAGCAGCACGTACGGACCTACGCTGGACAGCTCGAACGCTGCGCGCAGCTGCTCGGCCGTGCGCGCGTCGAGCAAGGTGCGCCCAGGCAGGGCGTACTCCGAGGCCAGCAGCGTACCGGCCTGCTCGATCAGCTCGCTCAGCACATTGCGCGGGCCGGGCTGCATCAAGCTCGTGACGAGCGCAGCTGACAGCGGCGGTTCCTCATGGCGCAGCGAGCAAGCGAAGCGCGCAAGCTTCGCCACCATGTCGCTGCCAGCCTCGCTGGTCGAGCTGATCAGCACCCGTTCCGTGTCGTTCAAGCGGCGCGCTTCGATCGCGCCGCCCAAGATCGCGCGTGCGCGCAGCTCGATGCGCTGCCAGAGCTCACCCAAAGGCGCCCGGCAACGCAGCACCGCCACCACGCTGCGCTCGCGCTCGCTGACCGCAGCCTGGACGCGGCTCGGTGTGATCTTGCGCAAGCGCCAGATCGATGGGCGCAGCGTGTCGAGCAGCTTGAGCACTTCGCCCGCATCCGAAGGGCGCGCGGCGCGATCGCGCGCAAGCAGCCGCGACAAGAGCGGGTCGAACACACCCAAGCGCTTGTCGTAGGCAGCGAGCTGCGGCGGCTCGGCGCTCAGCACTTTGGCGAGCACGGCGACACTGTGCCGCGCGCCAAAGGCGAGCCGGCCCGTGAGACACTCGTAGATCAGGCAGCCCAGCGCGAACACATCGACGCGTGCGTCCATGTCGAGCTCGCCCAGCGCTTGCTCCGGCGCCATGTAGCCGATCGTTCCGAGCACAGCGCCCGTACGCGTGAGCGGCTGCCTACCGCGCGCACGCGCCACGCCGAAATCGAGCAGCATGACAGCCGCGGGGTCATCGTCCACCAGCATCAAGTTGCTGGGCTTGACGTCGCGGTGCACCACGCCGCGTGCGTGCGCGAAGCTCAGGCCTTCGCACACGCGGCGCGCGAGCAGCCAAGTCTCTGCAGCTGTGAGCGGCGCGGTCGTCAGACGCGCGGCCAAGTCGCGGCCATGCAGCCAGCGCATCACGAGGAACGGGTTGCCCGAAGGCAGGTAGCCGTGTGCGATGTACGGCACGATCGCCGGGTGTGACAGCGTTGCGAGCAAAGCTGCCTCGCGCACGAAGCGCTTGGAGTCTTCCGGCTCGAAGCGAGCGATGGACTTGATGGCCACCGCTGCTTCGGTTCGGAGATCGCGCCCGCGATAGACATCGCCCATGCCCCCACGCGAGACCCAGTTCTCGACCAGAAAGCGTTCCGAGAGGAGAGCGCCTTCCGCGAGAGACAGGCCCACATCCGGTGCCGGTAGACCCAGATTCACCGTCTCTTTGATCATCGTCCGGTTCCCCTCCACCAACGTGACATCACCGCTCCCTCGCGCGGGCGGGAAGTTAGCGGAATTACGTCAAAGCTGGCGAGTGGAACTGGTCACAATCCGGTCCGGATGTGAACGCTTTCACCTGCCGTTAACCCAACGGAGGTCGACGGTCGCGGAGCTCGCCCAAATGTGGGCGGGCGCGCAGACCAGCGTAGTCAATCGACGGAAAGCAACTCTACTTCGAACACCAACGTTGCCTTCGGCGGAATGACCGGAGGAAAGCCGCGGTCGCCGTAAGCCAGATCGGAAGCAATGGTCAGCCGACGCAGGCCGCCCACTTTCATGCCGGCGACACCCTGGTCCCAGCCCTTGATGACCTGGCCGCCGCCCAGTCGGAAGCTGAAACCCTTGCCGCGATCGCGCGAGCTGTCGAACTTCTTGCCGTCCGTGAGCGTGCCCACGTAGTGCACAGTCACTTGTTTACCGGCGGTGGCCTCGACGCCGGTGCCCACATTCAGATCTTCAACTTTGAGTTGGTCAGTCATTGGTTCAATCCTGGACGCATGAAGACCTATCCAGCCACTTTTCTCAAGTGCCGATCAGGTCACCAGCCGGTCCGCAAACATTCCGCGGCCGAGCCCGAGCCCGCTCTCCGCGGAGGACCACCACTGCAGCCATCAGCGGCAAGATCACTCTAACTAACAACTTACCTAAGCGTAGGTTGCCGCTTACGGCGGCGGGCAAAGCTAGTTGCGCAAACTGCACACGTATCACGAGCGCAGCGAGTGACGCTGATCACAACAGCAGAAATCTCAGCAATCGCAGCCATTCGGCGAACGTGTAACAGCGCTGTTGCAAGTTGTATTTTTCGCTCCGCTCACAGCGGCACTTTGAGAATCAACGAACAAGTGTGTAGAAGTGAACAACTATTTCGCAGTTGCATTTTGCTGTGATCGTGCAACCGTAGCGACATTCGCGGCTCCTAGTAATCGGTTCGGAGTCCGCGCGAATGCAGCGAAGTTGAACAGAAGAGTGCTTTGACTGGCTTGTCGGGCATCGCAGGCGCAATCAGCGCAACGCGAGAACGAACGAACAAGGCTCAACAGAGAAGTTTTTATGCAAGGGAACCCAATGCCCATAAAGACGCAGATGATGCTCCGTAAAGAGGAGCCGCACGTCGTGATTCTGGGCGGAGGATTCGCCGGCCTCGCAGCAGCAAAGACCCTGCGCAATGCAGCCGTACGGATCACGCTCATCGACCGCAGCAATCATCACCTCTTTCAACCACTCTTGTACCAAGTGGCTACCGCAGCACTCGCGGCGCCCGATGTCTCGACGCCGATCAGGAAGATCCTGCGCAATCAACAGAACGCCACCGTGTGGATGGCGAATGTCGAGCGCATCGATGTCGAGAACAAACGCGTTCATCTGCACGGCGGCACGTGCGTCGAATATGACTATTTGATCGTCGCGACTGGCATGACTCACCAGTATTTCGGTCATGACGAGTGGGCCGTGCACGCGCCCGGCCTCAAGACAGTCGGCGAAGCGCTCAACATTCGCGGCCGCATCTTGCGTGCTTTCGAAAACGCCGAGCTCGAGAGCAACGCGGAAGCGCGCCGTGCTTGGACCACGTTTGTGGTGATCGGCGGCGGGCCGACCGGCTGCGAGCTCGCGGGCGCGCTGGCAGAGATCGCAGGTCGCACGCTCGCACGCGACTTTCGCACGTTCGATCCGCGCACCACGCGCGTCGTGCTCGTCGAAGCGGGACCGCGCGTCTTGCCGGCATTCTCAGAGGAGCTGTCGCAGAAAGCGCGCGTGCAGCTCGAAGCATTGGGCATCGAGGTGCGAGCCGGCAGCCCGGTGTCGGACTTGGGTGCTGACTTCGTCGACGTGGGCGGCGAGCGCATCGCGACTCGCACGATCGTTTGGGCCGCAGGCCTCAGCGCGAGCCCGCTGACGCGCGATCTCGGCGCGCCGCTCGACCGTGCGGGACGGCTCATGGTCGAAGAAGACTTGTCAGTGCCGGGTCACCCCGAAGTGTTTGTGGTCGGCGACTTGATCTCGAAGTTGCAGAGCGACAAGCCGTTGCCCGGTGTGGCGCAACTCGCGCTGCAGAGCGGCACGCACGCAGCGAGGAACATCGCGCTCGCGCTGCACGCTCGACAGAGCGAGCCTTTCCACTATCTCGATAAAGGATCGATGGCGACGATCGGCCGCAACAAGGCGATCGCGCAGATCGGCAAGCTGCAGCTCTCGGGGATCCTCGCGTGGTTCCTGTGGCTCACCGTGCACCTCCTGTTCCTGGTCGAGGTCCGGCGCCGCGTCGAAGTGTTCGTGGAGTGGGCGTGGGCCTACGTTACGTGGCACCGCGGCTCGCGCTTGATCGTCGATGTGCCGCACGAGAGCACACGCGAGCGCAGCAGCGCTGTCGCTCCTGCACGACCCACCGCGCCCATCCCTCAACCGACGCCGCACTTCAGCGCAAAGCTGAAAGCCGATTTCTCTCGACGCGAGCCCGAGCCGGGTGTGCCCATTCGCCCGCGCTCCAGCGCCGTGTAACGCTCGCTCTGAGTCGCTGGCACAAGAGCCCAGCCTTGCGGCTCTCGACCGCTACGCCCGCATCAAACACGATGCGGGCGTGGCCTTTTAAGGCCACGCAAACTCGACACGTCAGGGGCCGATGCTTCACCCACGCAATGTGAACGTCGCACACGGCGGCTAAACGTTTTTTGGACCGATGCGGCAATCCCGACGTACTGACCCTGCACTCAGCGCGTTGCGCAAAGATGCAACGGTTGTACTTAAGCCTACGAGTTACGTGTGTGAGCTGTACGACTGTGAAGGGTTGCTACTCGCCCTGCGAATGTGTGAGCATCTTCGGTACTGCAACACGACGCCCCGATATGGCCATGGCCGACTGGCACTATAACTGTCCGCCTGGACAAAATGGCCAACCTGAGCGGTGCGTCGTTCTGCGAAGTCACTAGTCACGAACTTAGCTTCCCCACCCCGACCGTGGTGTTCGGAGAGATCTGTCCCGATGGTCGCTGACGGAGGCAAACCTGCATGTGTTATGGACCTCGACGCCCCCCAGAAACGGGACGTCGCCTTGCGACGGCCGCATGCCTGCTGTTGAGTGCGTGCACCGGTACGATCGACAGCCCTCGCTCTTGGAGTGAGGCCGAAGTTGAGTTGAACAAAGCGGCTGGTCTGAACCCCGATGGGACGCCGCTACAACCTGGTTCAGTGCTGAACAATGTTCCAGGTCTACCTGGCAGCAGCTCAACCAGCGGACCCGGCACGCCCGGCGGTAAAGCAAATGGCGGCACTGCCACCTGCAATGTCGGCACGGCGCCGATGCGTCGTCTGACGCATGTCGAGTACAACAACGCAGTTCACGAGCTGCTCGGCGACACGACGGCACCTGCCACGATGTTCGCTCACGACAACCAAGTCGGTCTGTTCGACAACACCGCCGAGGCGCAAACCGTCCCGAGCCTGTTGGGTGATCAGTACATGAATGCGGCCGTCGACCTGGCCGAGAACGTCAAAGACTTCCGCGGCCTGATGGGCTGCGACGCACAAGCCACCGGTGCGACCGGCGCGAGCTGCGTTCAGAACTTCATCACCTCCTTCGGAAAGCGCGCCTATCGTCGGCCGCTCACGACCGAGGAGCACGGCCGCCTGTTCGAGCTCTACAACAAGACGCGGACCGCGTCCGACGTAGCGACTGGTGTGCGCAGCATGATCGTGGCTGTGCTGATGTCTCCGAACTTCCTGTTCAAGCCCGAGTTCGGTGCGGCGCCCTCGACGTTTGCGAACGCCAAAAAGGTGTCTCAATACGAGCAAGCGACGCGCTTGGCTTCGTTGGTGTGGGCGTCGGTTCCGGACGACCAGCTGTTGCAAGCGGCAGAGAGCGATCAGCTCTCGACGCCTGCACAGGTCGAGGCGCAAGCGCGCCGGATGCTCGCGGATCCCAAGGCGAAGCCCGCGCTCGCAGCGTTCTTCGAACAGTGGCTCGGCCTCTCGCTGCTCGAAGCGGCGACCAAAGACCCCGCGTTTTTCCCCGACTGGAGCGATGACCTGCGCGCCGCGATGTTCGAAGAGCGTCGTCGCTTCGTCTCGCACGTGCTGTGGGAGGACGACGGTCGGCTCGAGACTTTGCTGACTGCAAACTATTCGTTCCTGAACGCTCCGCTCGCCAAGCTGTACGGAGCGACTGCAGCTGTGAGCGGCGACATGTTCGCGCAGACGCAGCTCGATTCCGGGCAGCGCGCTGGCGTCATGACGCAGGCCGCGATGCTGGCCACGTTCGCTCGTCCCGACGAGAGCTCGCCGGTCAAGCGCGGCAAGTGGGTGCGTGAGCGCATGCTCTGCCAAGATCTGCCGGCGCCACCCGCGTTGGTTCCGCAGCTGCCGGCGCCAGTTGAAGGCATCTCGAACCGCGAGCGCTTCGCGCTGCACACGGCGGATCCGGCGTGCGCGGGCTGTCACCGCCTGATCGACGGTCTGGGCTTCGGCCTGGAGCACTACGACAGTGTCGGCGCGTTCCGCACGATGGGCCAAGGCGTTGCGATCGATGCCAGCGGCACGATCAACGACACAGTGGACATCGACGGCATGTACACCGGCGGTCCCGAGCTCGCGAACACACTCGCCAGCTCCGAGCAAGTGCGCGACTGCGTCCCGACCCAAGCGCTGCGCTACGCCTGGGGACGCCGCGAGACAGGCGATGACAGTTGTACGGTCTCGGCCGTGCAAGATGCCTTTGCCAAGTCCGATGGCAATCTGCGCGAGCTGATCGTCGCGCTGACGCAGAACGACGCGTTTACCAACTACCGTCAAGCGAACTGAGGAAGAAGAGCATGGACGAACGTTGGCTGTTGTCTCGACGCGCGCTCTTGGGTGGAGTGGGAGCATTGGGTCTCTCCAGCATGCTGCCGCGCTCACGCGCGCGGGCCGCCTCGGTTCCCACCCGTTTTGTGGTGTTTCACGTCCCTGAAGGCATGTGGTCTGGTGCCGCCCGTCCGACTGCGGGTGGCAGCTCACTCGGTCCGATCTTCAGCCCGATGGATCCGTTCAAGGATCAGATCATCGTCTTGAACAACCTCGAGATGGTCTCGCGCGACAAGGGTCCGGGTGGCGATGAGCACCATCGCGCAGTGCCGCACATGTTGACCGGCACCGAGATGCAGAACGAGAACAACGCTGGTGGTGCGTCGCTGGATCAGGTGATCGCCAAGGCGATCGGCCAGGGCTCAGCGCTCACGTCGCTCAATCTCGCCGTTCGCATCGTGTATACGGACACGAACTCCAAGCCGATCTGGTCTGGTGCGGGTCGCGTCGTTCCGGCGCAGCAAGACCCCTGGCAGGTCTACAAGCGCGTGTTCGGCTCGGGCGCGGGCACGGGCTCCAACATGCCGATGGGCAGCACCAGCGCGCCCACAGGCTCCGCTGCACCCACTGCGCCGGCTGTCGATCTGCGCCGCAGCGCGCTCGACTACGCGATGACCGAGATCTCGGGTCTGCGCGGACGGTTGGGCACGCACGATCGCGATCGCTTGGACTCGTACCAAGACTCACTGCGCGACATCGAGCGGCGCTTGAACATGCTCAGCAACCCGACCACGGGCGGCCCGACCGGCGGTGCCATGGATCCAGCGACGGGCGATCCAGCCGTATGCACCGAGCCCACGTTGGGCAGCAGCGTCAACGTCGGCTCCGAGTCGAACTATCCGAAGATAAGCCAGCTGCAGATGGACATGCTGGTGGCCGCGCTGCAGTGCAACGTGACGCGCGTCGCGAGCTTCCAGTACGGCAACTCGAACGACCAGTGCTCGTACTCGTGGCTCGGCGTCAACGCCATCGGTCACGACCTCGCGCACAACAACGGCAACGTCGACCCGAGCGGCTCGAAGAAGACCAAGGTCTACAACTGGTACGCGGAGCAGTTCGCGTACTTCTTGAACAAGCTCAAGTCCGTGCCCGAAGGCAACGGTACGATGCTCGACAACACCGTCATCCTCTGGGCTTCAGAGTTTGGCGAGTCGAACGGCCACTCGCCGAAGAACCTGATGTGGATGCTGATGGGCAACGCAGCGGGCTACTTCAAGAGCGGCCAAGTCGTAAACCTCGCCGGCCGCTCCACCAACGACGTGCTCACCACAGTCCAGAACTCGTTTGGCATCGCCGGCACCACGTTCGGCAACCCGGCCTACTGTGATGGTCCGATCGCGAACATCATCGCCTAACTGTTAGACGCACGGCAGGTATTGCCGTTCTGTCCAGATGACACTCACACGATCTGCGTTCTGGTGTCGGGTGTGGTTGGTCGCGCTGGCGTCGATCACACCCACAGCAGTTTCAGCGCAGGAAGCTGACCCGCACGTCGAAGCGCGCTCACGTGTCGAGCACGCGAAGCAGCTGTTCGACGTGCGCAACTACGAAGCGGCCTTCATCGACTTTTCGCGCGCCTACGCGCTTCTGGACGGACATGAGCGGCGCTATATCGTGCTTTACAATCTGGCCGTGTGCGCGGAGCGCTTGTTTCGCTACGACGAAGCTGTGAGCTTCTACGAGCGCTACCTCACAGAGGGTGGAGCCAGCGCAGAGAACGCCGAGCAGATCCGTAAGGTGGTCGAGTCGCTGCGTGCGCTGCTCGCGGTGGTGCAAATCGACAGCTCCGTGCGTGGAGAGCTGTGGGTAGACAATCGGCGCCTGCACGAAGTGCCCGGAGCTGTGCGTCTGCCAGCTGGGCGTCACGTGATCGAAGTGCGGGCGCGAAACCATGAGAGCGTGCGTCGAGAGCTCGAGCTCGAAGCCGGATCGCAAACGCGTTTGCGGCTCGACCTGCAGCCGATCTCTAACTACCGCGGCCTCTCGCGTAACTATTTCTACACGGGCACAGGCTTGACCACGATCGCCTTGCTCACGGCTGCTAGCTTCGGCGCCGTGACGCTCTCGGAGCGTAGCTATGCGCGAGATCTAGCCCGCGACAGCATGCACCTGCGTACCGCAGAGCTCAATCAAGCACTCGACCAAGTCGACGGCTGGGCACGTGCGACTGACCTGACATTCGCAGGCACTGCGGTGATCGCCGCTGGCACGCTGCTGCTCTTTGCGTTGACGGATTGGAGCGATGCGCCAGCCACCGACGAGCAAGCGCAGGCGCCATCCCGCTCGTACTGGTAGTCGGCTACGGGTTGGGAAACACGTCGAGCAGCGGCCGTTCGGAGAGCACGGAGACGTCCTTTGGCTCGGCCGCTGTCGGAACAGTCTGCTCGGGCGTGACGGGCGTGGTGGGCTGCTCCGTGGCGACCGCCTGGGGCTCCGCCGCCTGGGTCGTCTCCTCGAGCGTCAGGCGCTTGCTGGCCGTCTTTGCGCGCGGTGCGAGCGGGTGCCTTGGCGCAGCGTGGGCCGGTAGCGGATCGATGACGCTAGGCGCATCCAGCGCGGAGGGCTCGGGTGTGCTGTCCGGAAGCGCTGATGCAGCAGCCATCGGCGGCATCGGTTGCGGCTGTGGCGCGTGTTCGGCGGCGTTCGGCATGAGCGCGTAGACACCGAGGGCGATCAGCGCCAGTAGCACGAGCAGCGTCCCCGCAGTGAGCACCGGCGCTGGCACCCGCGGCCGGTGCGAGCCAGGCACCGAAGTGACTTGCGACTCCTCGAACGGAAGCAGTGTCGGCGCCGTCGGCTCTTGCTGCACACGCATGCGCACCGACACGGTGTTTGCGGTCGATGCGTTGACGATCCCGGAACGGGTGACGTCCTGCACTTCGCCAGCGTCAGCCTCTATGGCCTCGGGCAAAACGTCCGACAAGGCCTCGCGCAGCGCGGCTGCGCTCTCGTAGCGATCTTCGCGATCCTTGGCCAGCGCGCGCAATAGGATGCGCTCGAGCTCCGCCGGCGCCGCGGGCCGCAGCGACTGCAGTGGCCTGGGCGCGTCGTTGCAGATGCGCATGAACAGCTGCGCCACGGAGCGGCCCTCGAACGGGTGTGCGCCCGTCAGCATGCAGTACAGGATCGCGCCGATGCCGTAGACATCGACGCGCGCGTCGAGGTCGCTGACCGCATTCACCTGCTCCGGCGCCATAAAGTGCGGAGTTCCCAGCGCAACGCCAGTCTGCGTCAAGAGCTCACCATCACTGAGCGCGACATTGCGAACCTTACAGATCCCGAAGTCGAGCAACTTCACGAAGTCTCGCTGCGCGCCGCGTGTCAGCAAGACGAGGTTCTCTGGCTTGAGATCACGGTGCACGATGCCAGCGCGGTGCACAGCATCGAGCCCGTCGCACATCTGGATGGCGATGTCCAAGCTGCGGCCGAGTGGCAAGCGGTAGGACTGTTCGAGCACCCGGGCGAGGCTCGGCCCCTCCAAATGCTCCATGACGATGTAATGCGTAGTGCCGTCTAGCCTGCCCATGTCGAGCACGTCGACAATGTGCGGGTTGCCTACCGCAGCGGCCGCCACGGCTTCGCGGTGAAAGCGCGCGACGGCCTCGGTGCGCGCTGACAACGCTGTGTGCAGCAGCTTGAGCGCGACCTTCCGTCGCACCAAGATGTGCTCGGCCAAGTAGACCGTGCCCATGCCACCGCTGCCGATCGGCTCGATCATCCGATAGCGGCCGTCTATCACTCGGCCGATGAACGGATCGTAGCTCTCCAGCGCGTCTTGCTCGCTCGGCACGGTGGGGTGGTTAGCCTTTGAGGATCGGACGAGGTTTCACATAGAGAGTAACCAGAGTTGGCTCTTTGTTGTCAGTGAGGATCTCGGGCACTTCTGCGGAGATCGCCAAAGTGGTTCTGCCTGTCAGCGCAGCAAACAGCGGCGCGTGCGTGCCGCGCAGCGTTTGGTGCAGCTGATTGTAGACCTTCACAACGCTCGCGACAGTGGCTCTGGTGAGGTATGCCTCTGTGGTCTGCTCTTGGACTTTCAGCAGGCCGCCTTTGAGGCGTTCCAGGAAGTTCTCTGGTTGCACTTCTTCCCGAAAAACTTTGGTGAAGGCTTCGCCTCTGAAGCGAAGCTGCACGAGCCGGTGATCGCCGTCGGCGCCTGCGTCTGTGAGTCGGAAAGCACTCGTGGGGAGCTCTGTTCCCGTGGCCATTTCGCTGACGCTTTGAATGTTGAACGTCAGTGCTTTGCTCGCGGGGCCGAAGCGCACGACGCGCACGGTATCGGCGGCCTCCTCGTAGCGCTCACTGAATGGGATCTCCAACACGGCGCTGTCTGGATTAAAGACTCTCATGTGCTCACCGTAACCCGGTACTCGTAGTATCTAGTCTTGTCGACCAATCGGCATGTAAACACCTGCCCAAGGACAACCGATCCTAGCAAGAGGATCGCGTGCTGGACCCCAGTCACGGTGTCTACGCAACCGGTGATAGTCGCTCCAGTCGCCGATATGAATTTCAATGCTCGCGTGGTCGTAGGTAAAGGAATATCCGTAAAGTCGCAGCCATTCGGCAGCAATCTTGCCGTCACATCTTTCACGTTGGGTACCTCTCTATGTCTAATCAGTGAAGTGGAGCGATCTGAGTAAGCGAAAGCATTGGCATCTGAGTTGGAAGGGCGCCGTTTCCGAGCTGACCTTGGTCGTTGTAACCAAGGCAACCAGCGACACCGCGCTCAGACAGCACACACAATGATTCGAACGCCGAGAGCGCTCGCGCATCTTGCACGTCTAGTTTCGTTGGCTCGACTTGCATGCCGTCGAGCGGCAAACCAAGGAAGCCGAATAAGCGCGACCCCCAGCACCACACCGCATGGTCATCGCTGTCGGCGATCACACAGGTGTTCAGAGAGCCAGCACCAAGGCTGCGCGCTGCGGGCGCGCCAGCGACCAACTGCGGGACATCGCTCATCTCCATGCCTTGTCGTCCCAGCTCACCAGACAGGTTACTGCCCCAGCACCAGACGCGCTTTTCCTGGTCGATGGCGCACGAATGAGTCGTACCGATCTCGATCGCGGTGATGTTTGCGAGCCCTGGAACTTCCGCGGCGTGCGTTCGGAAGAGTTGCCCGTCGAAGTCGTGATCGGCAGGATAGCCGAGCTGCCCTATGTTGTTTCTTCCCCAACACAGCACACGCCCCTCCGCTGTGAGCGCGCACGAGTGATCGAGGCCCAAACTCACTTGCTGAACGACGATACGTTGACGGTTGGCATCGACGACGTAATCAGCGCCAATATCTGGAGCCGATCCGAAACCGAGCCGACCGTAGTGGAAGTCGCCCCAGCACATCACCTCGCGCTCCGATGTCACCACGCAGCTGTGATGGTAACCGACCTCAAGATCTGTGACCCCAGTCAGGCGCGGGTACGCGAGGCCATTGTTAACTTCCACAGGCGCGTCACTGCCAGCTTCAAACGCTTCGAACGAGCCTAACAAGCCCGACACGGCTTCGTCTCCGTGGTCCACGTCATCGCTAGTATCGGCGCCCCAACAAAACACGACGCGGTCTTCGCCCGCGACCGCGCACATGTGATGCAGCCCCACTCCCACCTTGTGCACGCGCGCGAGATTCACGAGCGTCGGCTTCAAGGAACGCGTGCGCGAACCGTTGCCGAGCTGCCCTTCTGCACCGCGCCCCCAACACGCCAAGCGCCCGCGCGCGGTGATCGCACAAGCGGACTCGCGACCGACTTCGAGTTGTGTCACCTCATCACAGCCCGCATCCGGGCCATCGCTTTGACATGCGAAGTCGCACGTACGCTCGGGCTGACAGCTGCCGCAGCGAAAACGCGTCGTAATGTCAGTCTCACAGCCGTTGTAAGCAGTGGTTTGGTCACACCACTGTGTCCCGGCGGGGCAGGAGCTTTCGACGATCGTCCAAGAGGTGCGGCCCGTCGCATCGACGGGCCGGCACTCCGCGAGCGTCCCGTCGGAGAAGCTCGGCCTAGCTTGGATGTCGCGCTGCTCGTCTTCGTCCGCGCGCTGATTGCAGTTGTTGTCGTAGCCGTCGCACAGCTCGGGTAGACCCGGCTGACACTCGACGCCACACGTCCTCGGATCATCGTCGCAGTCGAACGGGCCATCGTCAGACGGGCAAGCGATCAGCCGAGCTGGAGCCTGCTCCAGGCACAAGCGCTGCGGCTCGGCATTCGCCAGTACATAGCCATCGCCGTCGTTGTCGGCGCACAAGGCCTGACGCAAGCCGAGCTCGATGCCCATCTCGTCTTCGTCGATCTTACCGTCGCAGTCGTTGTCTTGATCGTCGCAGATCTCTTTGGCGCCGCGATGGATCGCATCGTTTGCATCGTTGCAGTCATCGAAGCCTGGCACGGGGTGGCGTACACCTGTGACAGGATCGAGATTCAAACACTTGGCGGCGTACGCACCGTCGCCATCGCGATCCTCTTCGACTGCCGTGCTCAGTTTGCAGTCCTCGTCCAAGCCTGCTTCGTCGCAAACTTCGGTCGCCCCGGGATAGCGTCGCGGATCTGCGTCGTCGCAGTCTGTGCCGTAGTCGACATTGTCCTGATCGGTGTCGGTGGTCCGCTGCATGCCGATGGGCAGCTCAGCGTCTGGGTTGCAGTACCAAGCGGTTTGGCCTTCCACACCGAGCGGATTGCATTCGCAGCGGTCCTGCGCTTCATCGCACAATAGGCGCTTGAAGTTGCCTTGGTTGTCGACCAACGCGCGCGGGCACGGCTCGACCACCACACATACAGTGCGCTCTAAGGTATCGATTGATCCGTCCTGTGACCTGTAAGCCTGACAAGTCACAGTGCCATTGCAGAACAGCGCATCATCGGCCGGACAATCTGCCGCGGACTCGCAAGGCAGGAGATCGGGCATGCCGGCGTCGCCCGCAGCGGCGTCAGGATCCGTCAAGAGGTAGACGTTCGCCGCATAGACCACCCCGGCATCGTCGTAGCCTGCGTCCGGTTTAACGCCCGCGTCATGCACGCCGCTGTCCCAGGTAGGCTCAGGCTCCGTTGTGTCAGGAGGACTCAAGTGCCGGTCGCAAGCGCTGACGCTCGACAATAAGACAACTGTCAGGCACCAGGCCATCGCGAGGCGATGACCTGAGGGCCGGCCCGGGGTTTGATAGTTCCTGCCCACAATCAATTAGTAAACTTGAACTACTCCTGCCCCCCTGTGAAGGTAGTCACAGTTAGGCATCGTTCGCTTTTTAAGATTGCGGACGATGCAGAGAGGACTGCCACAATGAAGAATCCGCCGCTATTCGCCGCAACTAGGGCGTCATGGCTTACATGCTTGCACGCGTGCCTGCATGTCGGAACGATCGATGTAGACGAACGGTGAAGAGCCAGCAGAACCAGCAGGATGCGGCGCGACGACAAACTCACCCACATCAGCATCTGTTTGTCTAACAGTCGGCAGCGTTCCTTCAGCGCTCGATCGATCGACCCGAAGCGCAAACGCCTGCTTGCCGTCGCGGAAAGCGACCGTCCATCCACCCTCGCCCGCAGATCTTGCGCTCGCTGCAAGCCCGTAATGCGCAAATGCGACCGAGACCCGGCCTTCTCCGCTCAACGTGCGCTCGAAAACTGTGGCGAGCGGCGAGATTTCATTGGCGCTGGACCAAGCTGCCTGCGCCACCGACAGCTGTTGCTTGCCGCCATCGCTCCAAATCCAGGCGAGCAACATCTCGCCTTCTGCGTCGCCGCCGTCAGCTGCAGCCCCGGCGATCTCCAAGACCGTGGCTTGCTCACTCTGGTCTGGCGCCGGCCCGGACGTCACGCTAAGCGGTTGACCACCGACCAGCGCGAGCCACGGCACGGCACTGCCGCTCCGAGCGGCAGCGACCACAAAGCTTGTTTTGTCAGCCCGTTGCGCGCGCAGCACGACGGGTGTGGCCCCTGGATAGAGCTCCGCTGGCAACGGCAAGTCGTGCACCTGGCCTCCAGCCTCGATCCACTTGCCCACGATCGCGGAGCGCTCGCTGTCGACGTAGAGCGCGAGCTTCTCGCACTCGCCATCACTCGCCTGACAGCCCTGCACCGCCAGCGCCGGTCGCGTAGCGGGACTGCAAGTCTCGCACGCCTTCCGGCACTCGCTCGCGCCGCACGGAGCGAGACACAGGAACCCGGCGCTGTCCCCACGGTGGTCGACAGCCAAGCACCACTCGGCTCCGGACTCACCGGCCACAGCGAGCTGCGAGAGCGCGCTCATGCCGCGCAGCAGCGCCAAGTCCTGGCGGTCGAGGTCGTCCCGATAACTCGCGGCCGGCGATGCTCTGACACTGCGACCAGGTGACGGATCCTGTTGCGCGAACACAGTCAGCGTGCGAGCCGCTGTGAACGCCGCGATGCGATCGCCCTCGTAACCATTCAAGGCCAACGTCTGAACAGGTGCGACCGGTTCGCCCGCGATGCAGGTTCCGCCTTCCAACGCTTTGTCGCAGCGCCAACAGGCGAACGGCCTACTCGAAGACATCGCGTAGCAGTCCAGAGCGGACTCACAACTGCGAAGCTCAGGAGCGTTGGCGAGAGCGCTGCAGCCAACAGCGGCCGAGAACAAACTCCAAATAATCGGAACACGTGCGCAAAGGCGCAGTCGCATGACCAAAGAGGTCGCATACGCGCGGCAGCTTGTGCAATGTATGCCTGTCAGCCCCGCACACCCCACATCCTCAGCAAAACGCCAGGGGCGCCGAAGAACGCCAAGTGATTCGAGAGCGGCTACGCCCACTCGCGCAAACCTCGCAATGAAGGCGGCGGAGCATCCTTCCTCTGGCGTTCTTAGGCGGTCCTGGCGTTCCTTGGCGATTAATCTCGTTCTGCCTACGGTGCGCGAACTACGAAGATTTCATCGCCAAAAGACGCCAGGGGCGCCGAAGAACGCCAAGTGATTCGAGAGCGGCTACGCCCACTCGCGCAAACCTCGCAACGAAGGCTGCGGAGCATCCTTCTCTGGCGTTCTTAGGCGGTCGTGGCGTTCCTTGGCGATTAATCTCGTTCTGCCTACGGGCGCCAAGAACGCCAAGTGATTTCGAGAGCGGCTACGCCCACTCGCGCAGACCTCGCAATGAAGGCAGCGGAGCATCGGTTACAACGCGATCGAGAGCTACTTGATCGCGTCGAGCACCTTCGTCAGGAAGCCACGCGAGTAGTCGTCCCAAACTTCTGCAGCGATCGCGTCGGAGCCAAAGCGCACGATCAGGAGATCGCGTGAAGGAATCATGTAGATGAACTGCCCTTGCACGCCTTCAGCAAAAAACGTGTCCTGCGGCAGGTCGACGTATTCGGTGGGATCACAAAACAAAGCGTCGCATGGCTCTGGCTGGATGCCGAGGCGCGTCGGTGCATTGACGTGCCACATGTACTGGACCCAGTCGGAGCACGGATCGGTGTGCGACTGCGTGGTCTTCACCACGTAGTCCATCGGCACGATCTGCTTATCTTCCCACTTGCCGTAGTTCAGATAGAGATAGCCGTACTTCGCGTATTCGCGCGCAGTGGCTTGCATACCGGCATACGTCGTCGTGCGACCTTGATTGTCGGAGTTCCAACGGATACCCGACGCACCGATCACGTCGAAGACTTTTTCTTTGGCGTACGCGAGCGCAGTCTTGCCTGTAGCCTTTTGGATGATGCCCGAGAGCAGCGCGGGATCGCCGGTCGAGTAGCGCAGGCGCACGCCGGGCTCTTCTACCGCCGGTCGCGCGAGCACCGTGTCCAAGCTGGTCAAGATGCCGTCGTTCAAGCCCGTCGCATCGCTGCGCCAGTTCTCAGACCACTGCAAACCCGTCTTCAGCGTGAGCACGTGGTCGATCGTGATGCGACTGCGCGGGTCCATCGTGTCGGCGCAGTCCCACTGGTCCGGGTAATACTCGCAGACCTTGGCATCTAAGCCGGGGATCTTGCCTTCTGCGATCGCGATACCGACCAAGCCGCTCGAGATGCTCTTTGCGACCGAGAAGCTCTCGTGCTGCATCGTCGCCGTGTAGCCGCCGAAGTATTTCTCCGCGGCGATGTAGCCGTGACGAATTACCAGCACGGCTTGAGTGGTCGCCATGGGGATGCTGTGATCGACTGCCGCCGTCAGCTTCGCTGCGTCGAAGCCGAGCTTCTCGGGGTCTTCCATCTTCCAGTCTTGGGTGGGCCAGTAGGGGGCGAGGCCTGCTGTTTCCGGGCCCACTGGGAATGGCCCGTAGCCACCTTGCGCGCGTGGCGCCCAGGCTTTGCCCTTGCACATGATGTTGCCCATCGCAGGTGGCGCGCCTGGTCCGCCGCCACCAGCTGCACCGCCGCCGGCGCCCGCTGCCGCTCCGGTACCTGCTGCGCTGGCTGTCGTTCCTGCTGCAGCTGCGTTGCCTGCGCCACCGGACGTTGTGGGCGCGGCGCTCGATCCACCCTTGCCTGCTGCAGCGCTACTGCCTGCAGTGCCGGTCGCGCTGCCAGTCGTTCCGGCTCTCGGCGTGGTGCCGCTGCCGCTCGTAGCGGCGGCACCCGAAGTCGCTGCGCTACCCGCAGCTTCGTTACTGCCCGCTGCCGTGTTGGTGTTGTCGCTGCCACCACACGCCGCGAGCACGGGTAACAGCAAAAACGAACCTAAAATGACTGATCTCATGGTTGGACCTCACGCAGAAAGCACACGTTAAAGGCGTGCGTCGAGCAGCGTTTCGGACCTTAGCCTGGCTTCACGGATGAACCAAGTCATCACTCACTTGGGGATAGTTGGCACTGTAACGATCTATGTCTTGTTAGGGTACAGAGCAGTGCGCTGCATTGCCCGCAGCGACATGCAGACTGAATGCAGCACGCGCGTGCACGCTGACAGCTGCGTCACTGTTACGACTGCAACTCAGTGCGCGACGTCGCGATAGACTGACAGTGTTTGCTCAGCGGTGCGCTGCCAGCTGAAGCGCCGTGCTCGCTCGATGCCGCGCGCACGCAGCTCCTGTGCGTAGCCCGGCTCCGCTGCCACGCGTTTGAGCGCGAGCATAAGCGGTTCCACTTGTGCAGGCTCGACGAGGGCGCCCGCATCGCCGACCACTTCCACGATCGGTCCGATGGCGCTCGCGATCACCGGACAGCCCGAAGCCATCGCTTCCAGCGTCGGTAGACCGAAGCCTTCCGCGAGCGAGGGCTGTAGCAGCGCCGTAGCGCCTTGCATCAGGCAGATCAGGTCGTCGCGGCTCTTCGCGCCCACGAAGCACACGTCGTCCGCTACACCGAGCGCCTGCGCCTCTCCGTGCAGTCCGTGTCCGTGTCGCAGGCGCTGCACGAACACGAGCTTGTGGCCTTTGAGCCCCGCGCGTGCAAAAGCGGAAAGTGCGTAGGAATGGCCCTTCGACGGCTGGTTTTGCCCAACCACGAGGAAGTACGGCTGTTGGAACCCGAGCAACTCGGCGGCGCGCGCACGGCTCTCCCCGAGCGACTCGGGCGGGCGAAAGTCAGGGTCCGCCGCGAGCGGGATCACCACGAGCCGCTCTTTCACTTGCGGAGCTGTGCGCAAGATCGTGTCAGCTGCAGCATGCGAAACGGTGATGATGCGCTCGGCCGCGGCGATGCCGTGATGAATGCCGACAGAGAAGTAGCGGCGGCTGAACGGCAGCTTCCACGGATTCGGCTGACACCACTCGGGATGCTCCAGCCAGATCACATCGTGCAGCGTGACGATGCTGCGACAGGGCAGCCCGAAGCCCAGAATGTTGGCCGTCGCATGGAACACGTCGTCGCGCTCGAAGCGGTCCAGGCGAGACGGCCAGAGCAAGCTTCCTACGCTCGCTGTGCCGCTCTTCAGCACGTGGTGGCTGACGTTGGGCCGTGTCGACACGGGAGGGGCGTCTGGGGGCACCCAGAAGCGCACGTGCTCGTCTGTCTGCTCGGCGAGCCGAGTGCCGACCGCGCGGATATAAGTGCCTATCCCGCTCGGACGAGTACCGGCACGCCGGGCGTCGATCACAAAACGCATGCGCTGCTAACGCCACACCACCCGCCGCCCAGTCAAGACGATTCTGAACTCAGGAACGCAGACGTTAAAGTGGACGTTCCGCGAGCGTGAACGGGACCCGTCAGGCGACCTGGGCGTTTCCGTGCTTCGGAGCGCGGCGGCTCTCACTGCTATCGCGCAGCTCGACGCTCACGATCTTCGAGACGCCTGGCGTCTCCATCGTCACGCCGTACAGCACGTCGGCCGACTCCATCGTCGCCTTGCTGTGCGAGATCACGATGAACTGCGAGCGACCGGTCATCGCGCGGATCACCTCGCAGTAGCGGCCGATGTTCGCCTCGTCGAGTGGTGCGTCGACCTCGTCGAGCAAGCAGAACGGGCTCGGCTTGAACTGGAAGATCGCGAAGATCAGCGCGACGGCTGTCAGCGCTTTTTCGCCACCGCTCATCAGCTCGATCGAGGTGAGCTTCTTGCCGGGCGGCATGGCGATGATGTCGATGCCCGTCTCTAAGATGTTCTCAGGATCGGTCAACCGCAGCTCTGCGCGGCCGCCGCCGAAGATACGCGGGAACATTTGCTGAAAGCGCGCGTTGACCTCGTCGAAGGTGTCCTTGAACAACTTGCGACTCTCGCGATTCATCTGACGAATCGCTTGCTCGAGCTGGCTGAGCGCCAAGTCGAGGTCCTGCTTCTGCGCGACCAGGTAGTCGTGGCGCTTGCTGCGCTCCTCGTACTCCTCGATCGCCGTCAGGTTGATCTCACCCATGCGCTCGACCACGCTGGTCAGCTCGGTGACGCGCGAACGCAGGTTCTCGTCGGGGATCTCGCGGTCGTGATAGTCGGTCAGCTCGACGCGCACGTCCAAGCGGTGCTTTTGGAAGACGTTGTCCAAGAGGTGCTCGATCGCCATACCGATCTCACGCTCTTTGACAGTCAGACTGCCCGCCTGCTCGACGTCCGCGTCGATGGTCGCGCGCACATCGCGCAGTGAGTGCTCTTGGTCGCTCACAGCGGCACGCGCAGCTTCGTATTCGGTGCGGTGCAACGTGAGCTCGGTCTGCGCGCTGGCGGCTTCCGCGGCGCGCTCTGCGAGATCGTTCTTGTCGTTCGAGCCGCGGTGCTCGACGTCGCGCTGCTTGTCGGCAAGCTCGGTGATCTCGCGCTGCAGCCGTTCGCTGCGGGCGTCCAGCTCTTCGAGCGAGCGCGCTAGACGCTCCACTACGGCGCGGTCGCTCTCCAGCTTCTGCTTGGCTTGTGCGGCGCGCACGCGCAGCTCGGTGACAACAGCGCTCTGCGCTTCCACCGCCGCACGTTGCTCGCGGTAGACCTCGTCGGACGCGAGGATCTCGCCTTCCAGCTGGGCTTTCTGCGCGAACGCAGAGCTGCGCTCGCTGCGACCGTTCTGCTCTTCTTCGCTCTCACCACCGAGCACCGAAGCGAGCTCTTCGATCTCGTGGCTCAGCTTCTCGATGCGCGCCCGCGCGGTGCGCTCGGCTTCTTCGGCCCGACGCAGGTCCTTGTCGGCCGTGACCAGCGCGATGTCCTTTTCGTGTGCGTCGGAGCGTGTGGCTTCGAGCGCCGCCGTGCGCTGCGCAATCGCGCTACGCAGTGAGCTGTGACGGCTGGTCGCCGAGGCCATCTCGGTGTCCAAGCGTGCGACCTCGTCGCGCAGCTCGCGCATCTCGCGCTTGACTTCAATCAAGTGCGCGCCCGCGTCTTCGCCGTCGCCGCCGGAGAGCCGGCCGTCGGTGTAGATCACCTGGCCATCGCGCGTGACCAGCATGCCCGGTGCGCGGCCTTGCTCGTGCAGCTCGCGCGCGATCTCGAGCGACTCGACCACCAACACGTCGCCGAGCATGTGCTCTGCCAGATGCTGATCGCTTGGTGCGGTGCGCACTAAGCCGAGCAGCGGACCGAGGATGCCCGGACCTTCCGGCCAAGCCAATACCGGCGCGCTCGAGCGCGCATCGGCACGCGGCACACTTGGAATCAAGGTCGCGCGGCCGCGTTTGCCTTCGCTCAAGTAACGCACGGCATCGACACCCGTCGTCAGGTCGTCGACCACGACGTACTGCAGCCGCTCACCGAGCGCTGCCGCCAGCGCCTTTGTCAGCTCGGGCGCACACTCGAAGCGATCCGCGAGCAGACCGTGCACCTTCGACGGCCCCTCGGAGCGACCGTATTGCGTCATCAAAGCGCGCACACCGGCGCCGACGCCTTCGAAGCGCTGCTGAATCTCGTGCAACGAGTGCAGGCGCGAGCGCTTCTGTGCCAGCTCGGCGCGCAGTCGCTCGACCGTCTCGTCGCTGTGCACGATGTCCGCGCGCAGCTGCTGAAGCTCAGCTTCCAGCTCTTCTTTGGCTTTGCCGAGCTCGTTTTGGCCCGAGCGCAAGCCATCCAAGCGAGCGCGCAGCTCTTCTGCTTCCTGACGTTGCTCGACCGCGCGCGTCGCAAGCTCAGTGCGCTCCGACTCGAGACGTGAGAGACGGATACGCGTGTCTGCACGGCGCTGCTCGAAACCAGCGAGCATCGCGTCTGCACGCGCGATCCGACGATCGACCTCACCGGCACGTGCACGCACTTCAGCGAGAGCGCGCTCGGCTTGCGTCGAAGCTTCGCGCTTGTGGTCGAGCAACGCGCCTTCCGAAGCGAACCGCTCCGACTCGATCGCCTCGGCATCAGCCAGCGACTCGAGCTGACTCTGCAACGTGGCGGACTCGTTCTGCAGCTCTTCCTTCTGCGTTGCGAGCCGCTCGAGCTCCGCGCTTGCAGCGTCCGCGCGCTCGCGCATCTGCGCCAGCTGCTCGGTCTGGTGCGAGATCTGACTCTCCAAGAGCCGCACCGCGTTGTCGGCCGTGTACGCACGGTTCTGGGCTTTTTCGACCTGGCCCTCGAGCCCTTGCAGGGTCGCGCGCTCGGCTTCGAGCTCCGCTTCGCGTACACGCAGCGCTGCGCGTGCACCTTCAGCTGCGGCGACCGCGCGATCCAGCTGGCTGCGCAGCACACCGTGCGAGACCGTCAGCTCCAAGTAACGGTGCGAAGCGATCCACAGCTCTAGATCCCGGATTTCCTCTCGGTAGCGCTTGTAGCGCTCGGCCTTCTGCGCTTGGCGCTTGAGCGAGGCCAGCGTTTTCTGGATCTCTTCGACGATGTCGTTGACGCGCAGCAGGTTCTGCTGGGTCTGCTCCATGCGTCGCTCGGCCGCCTGCTTCTTGGCCTTGAACTTGGTGATGCCCGCGGCTTCTTCGATCAGGTGCCGGCGATCTTGCGGCTTCGCGGTCACGATCACGCCGATTCGGCCCTGCTCGATGATCGAGTACGCGCGGCGACCGACACCAGTACCGAGAAACAGGTTGGTCACATCCAAGAGGCGCACGGCCGTCTTGTTGATCATGTACTCGCTGTTGCCGGAGCGATCGAGCCGGCGCGTGACCGCGATCTCGCTGTAGTCCTTGTACTCGTCGGGAGCGAGCCGATCCCCATTGTCGAAGGTGATGGTCACCTCGGCGAAGCCGTGCGGCCCGCGCGACTCGGTGCCGTTGAAGATCACGTCTTCCATCGCGCGACCGCGTAGGTTCTTGGCCGACTGCTCGCCCATCACCCAGCGGATCGCATCGACGACGTTCGACTTACCGCAGCCGTTCGGGCCGACGATGCAAGTGACGTCGTGATCGAAGTGCAGCGCGACAGGGTCGACAAAGGACTTGAACCCGCACACTTCGAGCTTCTTGATCTTCATAAGTGAGTGCCGCTCCTGGGCCGTAAACAGTCGCGCGCGACAGCAGCAGGGACGTGCCTGGCATGACGCACTCGACGTGATTAACACCGCTCGCGCGCGCGTCGCAATCGCTCGCGCCAAATCTAGTGGATCGCGGCTCGGGGCACTACAACATCCAGTGCCTAGGCCGCGATCTTCTTAGATATATCCGCGATCGCGAGCAGATCGTAACGATCGCCACCGATCGCGCAGATCGTCCGGTCAGCGTGAGCGGGCAAGCCGGTGGTACTCGCAGTGGCCCTCACCGTTCCAGTGGCCCGTCGTCTCGGCGGCAGCACTCACATACTCCTCGAGGTTCGTGGGGACCGGGTGGAAGGCCGAGCCTGGGTCGTACGCTAGCCCGAGCGGCTGACCATTCCGCCCCTTGATGTCGCTCAAGTTGTCTTGGGCCGCCAATGCCTCGAGCAGCAGGGGTCCGTGTTCGGGCGCTGTTTCGGCCAACGGGTCGAAGCGCAGATTGGGCTCCTCGGTCGCGTAGCTGTCAAAAAACAGGTGGTCGAGGTGGACGGTGATCTCAGCGCTAGTCGTCGCATTGTCACGCACGACGATGCCGTCTGTGCCGTCCAGCCCGTTTTCGCAGTGCTGCACGTCGATCGCGAGCGGGAACCCCCAGGACAGCTCCACTTCGCGATCCTCTTTGCGGGCCGTGGCCTCGATCAGCAGGCTGTAACCTTCATCCTGCATCCGCTTCACGTCGGCTTCTGACAGGTCGTTGACCACGCGAACATCGCTCGCTGGCTTCGCGTACTGATAACCGACCGCGTCCCAGCGCTGCGCAGCGAGCCCCTCGAAGCGCCACAGCTCAGGGGTACCCTGGTGCAGATCGACGAGCACCGGATCGCTGTGGAGCAGGGCTTCTTCGCCATCTTCTGTCGCGAGCGTGAACTGCGTCAGCGACACGATCACCTTGTGAAACTCGAGCGTCCAGCCATCGGCAAAGGCGATCTGGTCCTCGCCCTCACCCACCGGATAGCCGCCCTGCGCGGCCTCTTCCCCGCTGACCCGGATCGACAGCGTGCCTTCGCTGCCTGTTTCCGCGCAGCCCGTCATGCCCAGGCTCAACGCCACCAAGCTCTTGAGAAGAGTGCGCATCTCAGCCCTCCGGGTCGATCGTCACAGCAAATGCATTTGGGCTGCGCACGCCGATAGAGAGCGCGCGACCGACTTGGTCACCTGTCTCGATCTCGATGGGTTGTGCCGAGTCGGCGTCTGCCGAGCCTGCACCCAGGCGGGAAAACTCACACAAGTCGAGCCACGCTTTCGGCTGCACGCGTACGTGCACCGCGGAGCCCTGCTCCAACGTCTGGTCTAGCTCGATCAGCTCGACCGCACGTACGACGTCCTCGGCAGGCTCAACTTCCGCCTCGAAGCTCCAGTGTTTCCCGTCGCGCTCCGCCGTTCCGCGCACGTGCGCGACTGCGCCTTCTTTAAGCACCAACTTCACAGCATCGACCCTGCCGCCCTCCGCGGACGTCTCGTCGAGCTCGACGACTTCGCCGAGTGCATCGATGCGCGTCGGCTCGGTCCACTCCGCGAGCACGCGCCGGCCTTTCTCATTGTCGATGCCGCCGTGTGCATGTGCGACGTTCACCAGACTGCGCTCGAGCCAAGCGAGTGCGCTCAAACGCGCCGTCGGCGGCGCATACAGATAGACCGACGCGAGATCAACGCGCGCTTCTTCGAGCGTGACGCGATAGCCGGTCTCCGTTTCGAACACCGCGTGCTCGCCCTGGGCGTCTTGGTCGAGCACCCAGCTCACTTGCACCCGTTCACCGCTGGTTTCACTGGTGCACGCAGCACACAAGAGACCTGTAAGAACTAGATAACGCATTACGTTAGCTCCATATCGTCGAGAAAGATCGTGAGCGTCAGCCAGAAGCTTCGTGGTGCGCCCGCTGCGAAGTGGCGCGCTGCGCGCATCGAGCGCGTGCCGCCCTCGCCGAAGCTCGAGGTGTAGTAAAATTCGTTGGCGCGGTTTTGAATGTCGAACAGGTTGATCGCGGACAAGGCCAGCTCGTACGCACGCACTCTGATGCGCGCGCTGGCGTCGAGCTGCCAGCGCGAGCGGCTTGCCGCTCCGAGCGGCATGGGCATCGGGCCCACCCAGCCGAGCCCGGCTGCAAGGTTCAAGTGCACGAGCTCAGGGCCGACGTGCACGTGTGCGCCGGATACGTGGTCGATCCGAAGGACGTTGCGCGGGACGTACGGCAGCGCGTTGCCAGTGCCGAGCGCAAAGATGCCGTCAGATGCCGCGATGCCGCGCGCGTCCGCCACAGTGAAGCTGGCCAGCGTGTCGTGGTCCTGCCCGATGCGTGCGCGCGCGCTGAACGCAGCGCCGTAGCGGTTGGAAGGGCCGATAGGGATGTTTCGGCCGCGCACGGGATCAAACAGCAGGTCGTCCGAGACCCGTGTTGCAAACGCAAAGGCGTGTGCGGTCAGCTGCAGCGGTCCGCGGCGGGCGCTCCAGGTCGGGCCTGTTTCTAGCGCGAACACACGGGCAAACGGCGCGCGCTCGCCCTCCGACAAAGCTTGCGCGTCGCTCGAGCGCACGCCTTGGCCAGCGCTGACACTCCAGTTGAACCCAGCCAGCGGCGCGAGCACGAGCGAGGCGCGCGGCGAAACGGCCATGCCCCAACTGTCGCGCGCATCGCGCGGCAGCCGCGAGCCCACGCGGTCTGAGTCCGGAGCGGCGAGATCCTCGGTATTGAGCCCGAAGTTGTCGACGCGCACGCCGCCCCGCACGCTGAGCCACGATGCGGGAGCGATCTCTCCGCGCAGGTAGCCCGCGATGTGCGTGAGTGAGAGCGCGCGATCGAAGACGGTCGCGTACGGGACCGCGGTGTTGCTGCGCAGACGCCACATGCGCGTCTCGCCGATGTCGTGCCGCGCGCTGACGCCTAGCTCGAGACGTTGTTTCTGGCCGAACCAAGTTGGGGTGAGCACGTAGCTCGATTGCAGGCCGAGCGTGCCGGTCTTGTAGCCCTCGTCTTGACCGTCACCGCGCGCATCGAATGCCGCGCCGGTGAAGTTCTCGCGGATGCGCAGGCCGCGGAGCATGCCGTAGGTCTGCAGCTCATAGCGGCGGCCCGGACGCGCCCAGCTCAGCGCCCCGCGCAGCAGCTGGCGATGGCCGGAGCCACCTTGTGCCGAGTCGTGCGTGCAGAAGAACTGACTCTGCTCGTCTTTGGCACACGGCAGTGAGCGGGCTGCGACCGCGTCTTCGCGCACGACGCCAGCGCTGTCGAACTGCTGCGCGTGGCTGCCGAGCAACAGCGAGTAGTGGAGCGGTCCAGCTGCACCTGCGTAACGCGCGAGCAGGCTGGCGCTCTGGTGCGCGCGCTCGGGACCGAAGCCGTCGCCGCGGCGCAGATCGAGCGCGGTAAACGTGCCCTTGGCTGCGCCGGCCGGAGCCCAGAGCAGAAGCCCGCGCTGCTCGTTGAAGCTGCCGATGCCGACCTGCGCGCGCAGACCACGCTCTTTCACGCCCAGCGTATAGCCGACACTGCCGGCGACTGCGAAGTCGCCCTGACGCGGATCGAATGTGCCTTGCTGCACGCGCAAACGTTCGACCGTCTCGGGGATGACAAACGCGGTGTCCGCGTAGCCATGCTCGTGTGCGTTGCTCGGCTCATTGATCGGCACATCGTCGACGCGCACCTCGAGGTCTTGACCCTCGCCTGCATCGAAGCCGCGCAAATACACGCTGCTCACGTGCCCGATGCCGGAGTGATTGGCGAGCACCACGCCAGGCGAAAGCGTCAAATAGCTCTGCGCATCGAGGCGCGGCACCTGCGCGAGCGCACCAGGCTCGATGTCCATGTCCGAAGCCGCAACAGCCTTCACGGCGCCGACCCCAACATGCAACTTCGCCCGCGCACCGTACGATCCATCCACCAGCGCCGCACGCTCAGCCCCCCGGGGCGCAGGCAACACACCGTCGCCGCGAGCAGCATCTGTCACGCCGCCGCCGTCCGCGGCCCCGCCTTGCGGATGCGCATTCGGCGCAGGCGCACCGTTGCGCGCCGCTTCGCCTTGCGTCGCTTGCGCGTACTCCGACTCCGCACTCGCACCACCTCGACCTGCGTCACCTAGCGGCTCTTGCGCGTCCTCAGCCGTCGCGCCGCCGCGCGCCGCTTCACCCTGCACCACCTGCGCGTACTGCACTAAGCTGCCGCTGCGAGCCGCCTCACCCTGCACGTACTGCGCTGCGCTGCCCCTGCGCGCTGCGTCACCTTGCGGCGCTTGCGCGTAATGCGCTGCGCTGCCGCGATTGGCTGCTTCATCACTGCGCGCTTGTGCGCCCTGTGCTGCGCTTGGCGCCGGTTCTGCGACCTGTGCGGCGCCCCGTTCGACCGCAGCTGATGGCTGCGACACTAAGTCATCCGGTTGCGAGAGCAGCTTGGCTTGCGAAGCTGCGCTCGCATCGAGGTGCAGGCGGATGCGGGTTCTTGCTGCGAGGGAGCGCCCGTCGCGTGTTGCGGGTTGGAAATGCAGGCCGCGCGCGTGTGCGATCGCGGCTTCGCGCGTGGCGCTGTGCGCTTCAGGTGTCGACACACTGAGGTCGACGATCTGCGCCTCTTCGACGTGCCCGTTCGCAGCGATCAGCAGCTCGAGCAGCGCCACGGCGCTGACCTCCGACGAGACATCGCCGGGTCGAGCGAGCGCAAACGTCGAGCCTTCGCGCAGCGCCGGCGCTGTGACCTGTGCCACAGCCACGCTTGCGTACACAGTTGCCGCACACGCCATCACGCACGAGCGCGCACAGGCTCCGCGCCATGCGCCGAGCAGCGTTCGCATTCAAACCTCCAGAAATTCAGGTCGAGGTCGAGCTCAAGACAAGCTTGCCGTGCTTGACGCCCTTCATCCCGATCATGTGCTCAGCCAGGTGCCGCACCTCGCGCGCTCGCCCGCGCACTGCGACCACCTCCAAACAGTTCGTGTGATCCAGGTGCACATGCATCGATGCCAGCACCTGCTCGTGATGATCGTGTCCGGTCGACACGAGCCGCTCCGACAGCTCGCGCTTCTGATGGTCGTAGACGATGGTCACTGTGCCTACGACATCCGCCCGTCCAGAAGCCACTTCCTCTTCGATGATGCGACTCCGGATCAAGTCCCTGATCGCTTCAGATCGATTGGCTTTTCCGTCACGCGCCACAAGCGCGTCGAAGCGCTCGATCAGCTCCTTGTCTATCGCCAAGCTCACTCGCTCTAACTCCGACATTACGCGCACCTCCCTCGATCGGTTCGTCGCTTTCGCACGCCCGGCACCGTATTACGATTTTCTCGGGAGTAATACCGACTTCCGAGCCCTGGAATGCGCGGCAACACAAGCAACGCCAAAGACACCTGCGCGCAACGCTCGAGACACCCCGTGCATGGGGCATTTCAGATTCAGCCACACTCGTCTAGATTCGCGCGCCGATCGAATGCAGCGCTCGCACGCAACCCACCGGACCAGTGTGACGACTCGACCCAAAGCCTTGCGCAAGCGTGCGCAGGGCCGTCCGAACGAAGGCAAAAACGCCGTCGGACCGGACTTGCTGCTGCGAGCGGCGCGCGAGCTGCTCGCGAAGTTGCCGCCTGCGCAAGTGACTCGCGCTGCGCTCGCGCGCCATGCCGGCGTGGATCCCAACCTGATCCGCTACTATTTCAAGGACCGCGACAGTCTGCTTCTGGCCGTGATCGACGAGATCATGAACGAAGAGAGTGAACGCGCAGCACGCGTCGCCGCGGCTGGCGGCCCGGTCGAGCGCTTACGCGCGCAGGTTCGGCAGCTCGTCGACTTTCACCAACGCCACCCCTATTTCCATCGCTTGCTGGTCGAAGAGATCGCAACCTTGAAGTCGCAACGCGCCAGGCAGGTGATGCAGCGGCTGAACCAGATGACCGTAAAGCTCTACGGTGCGATCTTCCGCGAAGGCGTGAAGGACAAGAGCCTGCGCGCGCTCGACCCTGTGTTCGTGCACATCGCCGTGGTCGGCGCGTGCGAATTCTTCATGAGCTCGAAGCTGCTCTTAGAAGATGCATTCGGCAAAGGCGCTGGGCCGGCAGATCACGCCCAGCGCTTCGCCGATACGGTCGTGCGATTTCTCGTAGACGGTGCGCGCCAGCGCTAAAGCTCACTGCACCGCGAACGGAAACTGCACGCGGAAGTTGGCTTGCTTGAAGCGCGGAAAGCGCGCGCGCCGAACCACACCTTCCATGCAACGACCACTCGCCGTGCCTTGAAACGGGCCGCTGTTGAGCGCGGCGGACTCCACACGACCGTCGCTCAACACCACGATAGACATCGGCGCCAACCCGCTCTGGCCCTGCGCACAACCGCGGATGGCTGGGACGATCACGCTCATGGCATTGACCACGTCATCGCGTGTTGGAGTCTGCGGCAGCACCGTCGGCTGAGGTGCGGCGGGCGCTGCGGCTGCGCGCTTTTCACCGGTCAGCGCTTGATCGAGCATGTTGTCGATCTTGGTGTCGCCCTTCATGCGCACCTGCGCTGCGGCCGCCAATTTTGCGTCCTCGCTGTTCGGGTCCTGGTACACGGGCGGAGGTGGTGGCGCGCTGGGCTTGGCCGGCTGCGCCTGAACGGGAGCCGACGGCGCGGGCTGCGGAGCTGCAGCTGGCAGCGGCGCCCGAGGGGCCAGCGCAGCCAGCTCCTGCACCACGGGCGGCTTGGGCGCTGGCGCCACTGCTGGCTTCGGCGCTGGGGCCTCGACGGGGGCTGGAGCGGCCGCCTGAGGCGCGGCAGCTTCTGCCGCTGACGGCTGCGTCCGTTCGGGCTCAGGCTCAGGCTCGGGAGCTACTGCAGGAGAAGGAGCGGCTGCAGGCGCGGCAGGCTGCTGCGCTGGCGCAGGAGCACGCGCCGGATAACGGGCCGAATCGGCCTCTAGCGCAGCATGCGCCACGGTCGAGGATTCCTCAGCTTGTTCGCGCAGCCACTCTCCCACGGACAGCGTGAGCAAGACGCCTGCGAGGAGGCCCGTCGCAAAAGGCCCGAACCATGACCGAGATCGCTTGTCGTTCTGCTGTTGTTTGACGCTCAAAACACAACCCTCGTGCGACGCCGCGCGCTGGACAACTGTTCCTAGCAGTCTCTGCGGGGCTTGGAAACGCGGGGCGACGCCCTACACCCTGACTGGTGGCCTACAGCGCCAGGTGCATCACCACCGCATCTTCGCCATTGTCAGAGTAGTAACGCTGCCTTATCCCCTGCTCTTCGAAGCCGAAAGCGCCGTAGAGCGCGCGGGCGGCCGTGTTGCTGCGCCGGACCTCCAAGGTCACCCAACGGACACTTCGACTCTGCCCCGTTTGAATCAGGTCCTGTAACAAAGCGCGACCGTGCCCGCGACGACGTGTCGCAGGATCTGTGGCGATGTTCATGACTTGTAGCTCGTCTGCAACGTGCCAGTAGTTGGCGAACGCGCACACCGGATCGTGCGCCGACGGTCGCAAGACGCGCAGCAACGCATACGGACGCGCGAGCTCTTTTTCGAACTCTTCGCAGGTCCACGGGTTCGGAAAACACGCAGCCGAGATGCGCTCCACGGCCTGAAGGTCGGAGCGCAGCATCGGCAATATGATGGGTGCTTCGCTCACGACTCGCCATACAAGGCAAACACGCGCACGCGTGTGCGCGCACGCAGCACGCGTACCCAGTGCCCGATGTTGCGCGTCAGTGCTTCGCGAGCCAACACGGCCCGCACAGCTGCGCGCACTGACAACGCCTGCTCACCGACAAAGCGTTCGGGCTCGGCGCGCAAGCGGTCATCGACCTCGGCTTCGGTCACGACGGTCACGCCTTCGAGATTTGCCCGTAAAAATGCGCCCACCATCGCGCGTCGCAGCGCCATCGCCTCCAGGTCTGCACGCGCAGCATCGGTGCGCGACATCAGCTCGGCGATCACCGGTGCGCCACCCGCATCGCGCTCGATGACCGAGAGCTCGTGCCCGACATCGTCCGCGCGCGGCGCTGGAATCTGCACGCGCTCCGCCTCGATCGCGATCAGCTGCTCGCCGATCAGCTCATCCAAGGTTGCACGCAGCAGCGAATGTGGCAGCGGCGCGTGCATACCGCGCTCCGGATCGCGGCCCAAGAGCGCCAGCCGCGCACGCAGCTCGACGTCGCTCTGCAAGATCGCACGTGGGGTGTCGAGTGGGTCCGCGCCACCGAGCACCGCAGCCAAACCATCGATCACCATCGACTCGCCGAACTGTGCCGCTGTCGGCGGCTGGGCGCGAACGGCCGCTGCACCGTTCACGCTCGCGCAGCACAACGCGAGGCGGACCAGCAGACTGCAGCCCAGAGCGGCGTGCGGCCTACAGCTCGTCTGCAGCAGGCGGGATGTCGCTGTTGCCTTCTTCATCGGCCGGCCTATCCAGCGCCTTGGCGCGCATACGCGGCATGGGCCGGCGTTCACGCAAGAAGTCGAGGAACTCTACGGCCATGTCGAGCTCGCGCACAGGCAGGAGCTCGACCAGCTCACGCAAGCGAGCGCGCGCTGCGTCCGCATGCGCAGTCCGCGTCTTGCGCGCCGGACGCGCCTTTTCCTCGCGCTCGACAGCATCTTTGACTTCATCCGCGCTCGGCACTTCCCAAGCCTCCCGCGCAACGGACTCCAAGTTGTGCGCGTCGAGCCAGCTTTGCATCGCTGCCTTCAAGCGCTCCGAACGAAACGAAAACCAACGCTCGCGCTCGACCGGATAGGCCATGAGCACGTCTTTGAAGCGGCGGAACGCGCCCTTGCCATCGATCGAGCTGACCAGCTTCTGGCGCAGATCCGGCTCTTCGACGGTCGCGATGTAGCGCTCCATCCAGCGGTATTGCTCGCGCGAGGAGACTGGGTCGACCAACAGATAATCGTTGTCGCCCGCTATGCGCGTGTGCATCGCAGGCTCGGCCACGCCATCCACGATTCGAATCACGTCGCCGCTATCTAAGTTAAGGTAGCTGTGCACTTCAGGCGCGTTGTTTTCGAACGCGTCTTCAAGCGCTTCCCAAGCGACCGGGACTTTACGCGTAGCGGCACCGCTCGCCTTGGGTTGTTCCGAGTCCGAGTTCATGATTCTCCGTGGCGCGATCGTGCGCGTAAGACGGCTTGTCGCCAGCGGAGCATGTGCTGCTTCCGCTCGTCTGACGCCATGGCAGGCGCCCAAGTCCTATTGAGAGTATGCGCCCTCTGCACGGCCGCGCGATCGGGAAAGACGCCGAGCGCGAGCCCGGCCAGGTATGCGGCACCGAGGGCTGTGGTTTCTACGTTGTCTGGTCGGTCCACTGGGACTTCTAACAAATCGGCTTGAAACTGCATGAGCAGATTGTTCTGGGCTGCTCCGCCGTCCACGCGCAAGCGCGTGATCGGTCTTTGTGCATCGTTGACCATCGCGGCCGCCAAATCCGCAATCTGAAACGCGATGCCTTCGAGTGTGGCACGCGCGATGTGTGCAGCGCTCGTGCCCCGGGTAATCCCGGAGATCAGGCCGCGCGCGTCCGGATCCCAGTGCGGCGCACCCAGGCCAGTCAGTGCAGGCACAACCACCACTCCGTCCGAAGACGCAACGCTCGAGGCGAGCGCTTCCACTTCGTCCGCTGTGCGAATGATCTTGAGCTGGTCGCGCAACCATTGGACGGCGCTGCCCGCAACGAATGCGCTGCCTTCGAGCGCGTAGGTAGTCTTGTCGCCGATCCGCCACGCGATCGTAGTCACGAGGCCATTCTTGGAACGGGTGGGCGTATTGCCCGTGTTCATCAGCAGAAATGCGCCGGTGCCATACGTGCACTTCGCATCGCCCGTCTCGAAGCACGCTTGCCCGAACAATGCGGCTTGCTGATCGCCAGCGATGCCGGCGATCGGAATGCCGTCCGGCAGACCTTCGACACCGCGCGTGCGTCCGTACACTTCGGAGGAGCTGCGCACCTCGGGCAACGCAGCGCGCGGCACGCGCAAATGTTTGAGCAGCTCGTCGTCCCAGGTGCCTCGGACGATATCAAACAGCAAGGTGCGCGAGGCGTTGGTGACGTCTGTGATATGCAACGCGCCACCGGTCAAACGGTGAACCAAGTAGCTATCAACCGTGCCAAACACCCATTCGCCGCGCTCGGCGTGTGCGCGCGCCCCGTCGACATGGTCGAGCAGCCACTCCAGCTTGGTGCCACTGAAGTAGGGATCGAGCACCAAGCCAGTTCGCTCGCGGAACAATGGCTCTAAGCCTGCGCTCTTAAGCTCTGCACAACGCGCGCTGGTGCGGCGGTCTTGCCAAACGATCGCGCGATGCGCGGCGCGACCAGTCTTACGATCCCAGAGCAGCGTGGTCTCACGCTGGTTGGTGATGCCTATGCCCGCACAGTCTTCGGCGCGCACAGATGCTGAGCTGAGCGCATCACCAAGCGCATCTGTGACGCTCGTCCAGATCTCTTGCGGCTCGTGCTCTACCAGCCCAGGGGACGGAAAGTATTGTGGAAACTCGCGTGAGCCGCGGCCACGCACCACGCCGTCTTCCGACATGACGAGCACGGTAGAGCCGGTGGTGCCTTGGTCGATGGCAAGCAGATAGCGCAACATGCGTCTACCCCAACCTACTGCACGCACTCTCGCTGTGTAAAGCCCCGTGATTCAACGTTTTCGGAGCACATCGTCACACTACACACTCCCACCGCAGCGCGCGCGATAGGTTTGATATGCGCCCCCGAGCGCTGTCTCAACTCCAGTGCGTAGGTCCTTCATCGCAGCAGGCTGGCAACCGGCGGCCTCGGCCGCGTACAGGCACGAGAGCGCGGCGACATAGCGCTTGCGTTCGTAGAAACAGCGCGCCAGGTCGAGGTTCAAGCTCGCCTTGTCACCTCCCAGAGTGAGCGCGCGTCGCAACAATCCGATCGCCTCACCGTGTCGACCCGATTCGACACGTGTGCGACCGAGCGATCCGAACAGCGGCCCAGCGGCATCGAGCTCTTGGCCAAACTGAATGCCGAGGCGCAGCACATCCTCGGCCCACTCAGCTTGTTGCTTCTGCATGTACGCCTGACCGAGCAAGCCGAGTGCTTTGACCAGCCGACTGCGCTCGGAGCGGCCCAGCGCTTGACCTTGGGGCGTACGCAGAAACATCGAGAGCGGTCCCGGCCACGCGCCGAGCAAAGTAATGGTCTCGTCATACTCGCCGCGCTCGTTTGCACGTTCGGCGAGCGGAATGCGCTTGAAGTCGATGGAAAACGGCGCAGCCGGGCGCGCGCGTGCGACTTCTGCGCTCACCGCACCGTCGAGGATCTCGCGTAAACCTTGCACCGAGATCTCTTCGCGTGCGTGGCCCAAGTCGACTTCGATCATGGGCACGCCATCGTTCGCGTTCAGCGCGGCGACGTGAATTCCGAAGATCGGCGCGAGCAGCAGATAGCGGCGTCCAATGCACGCACGCACATCCTCCAAGGTCGGCTCGTTCGGCAGCTCGACCGGCTCTACGTCCGGCCCGGTCAGCGCGCTGCCCAGCGCCTCGCGGAACTCGGCGAGCGAGAGCCGCTCCGCCTCTTGGTCTTCACCACGATCGAAGTCCACCACCGAGTTCTCGGGCGACTGCGGGTCGTACGCGATCGCAGTGATGCGCACGCCCGCGATGAACGAGAACGCAACAAAGCGCTGGCCGAGCAGCTCACATAGTTGCGGAAACTCGGGGATCTCTTCCGCGAGTTGCTCGAACCATCCGTCCGTGCGAACCAGAGCGAGGTCGATGACTTCTTGCTTAGCCGATGCCAATGCGTTCCATGATAGGTCAAAACCAGTCAGGGAGTCAGCGGCGACTGTTTGTGTCGATGCTCTGTTTGTACCAATCGATCGTACGCGCGAGGCCTACATCTAGATCCACGCGTGCTCTGAAGCCGAGTTTCTCCTCCGCTTTCTTTACGTCTGGCACACGCAACTCCACATCCTGGAAGTCCCAGCGCACAAACTCGATTTTCGAAGAGGATTTCGCCGCATCGATCACCATGCGCGCGAGGTGATAAATCGTCACGGTGCTGCGCGGATTCCCTATGTTGAACGCCTCGCCCACCGCACCGGGCTTGATCAAGGCAAGCTCTACGGCGTCGACGATGTCGTCGATGTAGCACCATGCGCGAATCTGGTCACCTTCGTTGTGGATCACGAGCGGCTCGCCGCGTAGCGCGCGCGTCACAAAGGCGTGGATCGCGCCCTCGCCTACCTGCCCGGGGCCATAGATATTGAATGGTCGGATGGAGCAGGTAGGGAGCTGATACTGACTGTAATAGTTGTGCGCTAAGTGCTCAGTAGCGAGCTTCGAGACCGCGTAAGTCCAGCGCGCCTCGCCCACCGCACCCAAGCTCGTCACGTCCGCTTCGCGCACGCGAAACGCGTAGCTGCCGAATACTTCGCTCGTGGAGAAGTCGAGGAAACGTCGCACGCCACCCTCGAGGTGGGCGGCTTTGAGCGCGTTCATCGTGCCCTGGAGCGAGACATCCATCGTCAGCACGGGGTTCTTCCGCACGGTGTCGACGCCTGCGATCGATGCCATGTGCACGACGTATTGCGCGCCTTTCATGGCCTCGCGCACCGCGAGCTCGTCGCGCACATCGCCCACGATCAGCTCGAGGTTCGGGTGGTCGGACAAGCCGGATTGTTGCAGCGCATTGCGGCGCAAGTTGTCGAACACGCGCACACGGTTGGCGTCAATGAGCCGGCGAGTAAGCGCTGTGCCGATGAAGCCGGCACCGCCGGTAATAAGAATGGTCGACCCGTCGAGCATGATGGCCTGACTATATCGGAGCACCTCGCCAAACACTCAACAAACACGGCTTTACAAGCCAGCGTTTCGCATGGAAGGCTCAATCGATAAGTTTCTGCCCGCGCGCGTCGCGCAGGGTGTTTGTGTCCCCCGCGCGGAACGTACAGGTTTGGCATACGCCGCCGCAGAACGAGCTCGGATGTCGCACAATGGCTGACTTCGGTGAGCGTTCGGTGCTTTGGATTCGCAGCGCGCCCGAGCTGGACGCCGCGCAAGCAAGCCATGCGCCGTGGCTGATGCACGTGCAAGCCTGCGTCGAGGCGAGTGGCGGAGAGGTCGAGCTGGGACTGGGGCTGAGCTTGGTAGCGAGCTTCGACGGCTTGGATCTCGAGGCCGCTGTGAGCTGCGCGCGGCAACTGGTCGAGGAAGCGCGCGGCTGCCAGCCCAGCTACGTGGTGCAGATTGGCCTCGCATTGGGTGATGTGGGGCGCCCGGACGCGGATGAGCGGAGCTACTACGCTGGCCCAGCCTGGGACCGCGCACAGATCCTGAGTCATCGCGCACGCGCCTACGAGGTCGTGTTCGATGAGGCGGCGGAGCAGCGCGGTCAGGAGAAGTGGCTGTTTGCACGCGAGGTCGTGAGCGATCGGGTGCAAGGCTACGTGCTCGAGCCCGAGCACTTCAGCAAGGTGGACTGCCGCGTAGCGCTCACGCAGCTGCGAGCGACCGCGCTTCCACACAGCAGCTTGCTGATCCTCGACGAGCTTCTGCTTTTGCGCGCCCGGCCCGGACAGCAGCGCGTGCTATTGCGCGCGTTTTCGGAGGTCGCCGCATATCAGTGCATCGAGCGCCTGCTCGCGCATCGGCCGCCGCCATTGCTTCTGGTTGTGGGTAGCAACGCAGGTTGTCTGCGTCCGCTCGGCAGCCTGGCGCTCGCGCTGCGGCGCGCCTGGCCCACGGAGCAATCGTTCGAGCAGGCTGAGCTCCAGCCGGCAGAGCGCAGCTGCTTGCAAGCGCTGATGCACGGCGCGGCGATCCAACGCGCGGACATCGTGGAAGCGCTGAGCGGCGTGCTCCTGCAGCACATCTCCGAGGACGATCGACCGCACATCGTGTTCGAGCAGTTGCCCGAGATCGATCCGGCGTCGCTCGCTGTGCTCGCCGAGGTGTTGATGGCGCCGGAGATCGCGGCCTTTGTGCTGCTCACGTTGCCGAGTGAAGCGAGCGCCCCGGCGCAGCTGCTGTCAGCGCACGAGATCATCGACCTCAGCTTGCCCATGCTGACGCTCGAAGAGCGCGCTGCCATGGCGGGTGCTGCGCTGTCGCGTCCATCCGCCGACGACGTCGCGACGCGAATCGCCGCGCTCGGCGGGCCCGATGGATTCGGGCTGATCGAAGCGCTGAAGACGTTGATCAGCTCGGGCGATTTGATCTGGAGCGGCCAAGCTTTCGGCTGGCGTGACGGTCCGCGCCAAGGCGCTGGCATCGTGCCCGTCGAAGCGCTGATCACCGAACGCGTGGTCGGGCTGCCAGAGAGCGCATACCGCGTGCTCGAAGCGATCTGCTGCGCGCCGCGCCAGATGGGCCGTGCGTTTGTGCGTGCGCTCGCGAACCGCGATGGCGTTGACGATGAAGCGTTCGAGGGCGGCGTCGCGGTGCTGCAACGCGAGAGCTGGGTGGACGACGCGCTCGACATGGGCGCGACCCACGCGACCGTTCGCACGGTCATGCGCAACTTGATCCCGCCTGCGCGCGCGGCCGAGCTGCACGGGTACGCGGCCGAGCTGGCGCGCGCGTACATGCCCGAGCCGTGCTTCGGCAGTGGCGAGATCGCTTATCACTTGTTCGAGGCCGGCACGCTCGCAGAGGCGGCGCGCGCGTTGGTGGAAGCTGCGCACGCGGCGATGGACATGGGGTTTCAGCGCATGGCGCTGCGGTTGCTCGCGACAGCCGTCGAGTGGGAGCCTTCGACGCAGATCCGGAAGGCGGCGCGCGCGCTCGCTCGCAGTGTGCGTCCGCCGGCGCCGCCGCCTGCGTTAGGCGACAGCGCGGCCATGCGCGCGAACGATGTCGAGCCTTCTGATGACGCAGAAAACGGCGCCAGCGGCGATCCGGACGGCACTTCTGCTGCGATGGGGCAGAGCGCGCTGCGCTTGGCGCTGGCCGCGCTCACGCGCCGCGACTTCGAGGCGACCGAACGCTGGCTCGACGCGATGCTCGCCGACGGGGGAAGCCTTGCGCCTGCGCTCAGGGTGCTCGCGCTCTCGCATTTGATGCGCGGCGATCCGGACAGCGCCGTCGCGGTGCTGCAGCGCAGGCAAGAGGAAGAGGTCCCGACCGCGACGCGCGCGCGGGATACGTTGTGCTGGGGCTTGGTGCGGCTCGCGCAGGGCGATGCCAGCCAGGCGATTCGTATGAGCCTCGCGTCGCTCGCGCTCGCGCGGCTACGGGCTGATGTGCGCGGGGAAGCTGCGGCGCTGCAGGTCTTGTCGTTTGCGTACCGCGCGCTCGATCGCAACGAGGACGCCCTGCAGCTGGAGGCGGCGGCAACCTCGCGCTTGCAGGACAAAATCCCCGCCGCAGCAGTCTAAGGCTCTTGCCCGTACGCGTGCCCGTGCCCGTACGCGATCTTCCGTGAGCCGCGAAGTTTCACGGAGTGGCGCGTGTACGGGCACGGGCACGGGCACGCGTATGGGACTTGAGGGTGTCGCACACGTCGCAGAGTTCTGATAAGAGCCCGGGCCGTGCCGCGCGTGCGGCCAGGGCGGGGGCCGCATTCTGCCCCCACAACACTCACACGCCCTTGCGAAGGAGCACCCCCCGATGGCGCCCAAGACCAATCCAGGCAACTTCTTTGAAGACTTCGAACGCGGCAAGAAGCTCGCGCACGCGGTTCCCCGCACCATCACCGAGGGCGAAGCCGCGCTCTACATCGGCCTGTACGGCGACCGCTACCCGCTGCACTGCTCGGCGGAGTACGCCCGCTCGCTCGGCTATCAGCGCGAGACGGTGAACGACCTGCTCGTGTTCCACACCGTTTTCGGCAAGACCGTCAACGACATCTCGCTGAATGCCGTGGCGAACCTCGGCTATGCCGACGTGCGCTTTCTCGCGCCGGTGTACCCCGGCGACACCCTGCGCTCGGTCTCCGAAGTGCTCGGGAAGAAAGAGAACAAGAGCGGCGAAAACGGCGTGGTCTGGGTGCGCACAGTCGGCACCAACCAGCGCGGCGAATCAGTGCTCGAATACGTGCGCTGGGTGATGGTCAATAAGCGCGACCCGAAGACGCCCACCGGCGCGAACGACACGCCCGAGCTGCCCAAGCTCGTCGAGCCCGCGCAGCTGCCCGTGCCGAAGTCGCTCAACCTCTCGCGCTACGAGACCTGGCCGTCCGGCGGCAGCGCGTTCTTCGAGGATTACGAGAAGGGCGAAGTGATCGATCACATCGATGGCATGACCATCGAGGAGACGGATCACACGCTCGCGACCCGCCTCTACCAAAACACCGCGAAGGTTCACTTCGACGCCCATGCAGCCAAGAACACACGCTTCGGCAAGCGCTTGATCTACGGCGGACACATCATCAGCGTGGCGCGCGCGCTCTCGTTCAACGGCCTCGAGAACGTGCTGGGCATCTTGGCTTGGAACGGCGGCAGTCACGCCAACCCAACCTTCGCAGGCGACACGATCTACGCGCGCAGTGAAGTGCTGGACAAGGCCGCGCTGCCGGGTCGCAACGACGCCGGCGCGCTGCGTCTGCGGCTCACCGCGATCAAGAACGCGGACCCGACCAAAGAGACCGTCCCGCTCAAAGTGAGCAAGGATGGCAAAGAGAGCTACCACCCGAACGTCGTGCTCGACCTCGACTACTGGTTGCTCGTGCCCAACAAGAAGCGCGGCTGAGCGTAGGGTTTAACCAGAAGCGGCGCGCCGACTGAGTCGGTGCGCCGCTTTTGTTTGTGCAGAACAGCGAGCTACTTCTTCTTGCCGCCCGTCGGATCGTCGAGCAGGCCGTCCAAGAAGTCGCCGTCCAAGCCGGCTTTGCCCGACCCTGCCGCCGGTGCCGCTGCGCCCTTGCCGAGCGCGCCCTTCATCTCGTCGTCGAGCTCGTTGCTCGCCTCGGGCGCGCGCATCGGGCCATCCATGGGATCTTCAGCCGGCGCCGCCGCTGCAGCTTTCTTGCCGGGAGCAGCCGCGACTGCCGCAGGCTTCGCGGCTTCAGCCTTCGGTGCTTCTGCCTTTGCCGGGGCAGCCGCTGCTGCAGCCGCAGGAGCCGGAGCTTCCGACGGACCGTCTGACGACGCCCCACCTAAGCCGCCTTGCAGCTTCGCCCGGCGATCTTCGAACTCTTGCTTCTTGCGCGCCATGTATTCGGCACGCTTCGCCGCGTAGTCCTCTTTGCGCTTGGCCGCGTCCTCCGATGAGACCGTGGCCGGCGCAGGCGCCGCTGCTACGTACGCCGGAGCCGCGGCAGGTGCCGCTTGAACGGGCGCCGCGTTGCGTTGCTGCTGAGGCGCATTGCCGCCGAAGCGCGAGCCCTGTTGCGGTGCCGCTGCTGGCTGCTGCATGGGGCGCTGAGGTGCTGCCGCCGCCATTGGCTGCTGCGCTGGCTGTCCACCGAAGCGACCCTGCTGCTGCTGCGGAGGCGCGCCGCCGAAGCGTTGCTGTTGAGGAGCGCCGCCTCCGAAGCGTGAGCCACCCTGTTGTTGTGGCGGCGCTTGTCGGGCGTAACCCTGCTGCGCGGGCGCCTGCTGCTGATAGCCCCCGCCGCCAAAGCGGTTGCCGCCCTGCTGTCCGCCACGCATCGCCGCCATCGCGACTGGCGCGGGTGCCGGGCCACCGCCGCTGCGCTTGGCCTGGGCGACTGTGACTTCACCGGCTGCGGCCACCAGAGCCTCGCATTCTTTGCCGGTCAAATTCAGGTCGCGCTCGCAGCTCGCGATCGCGCCAGGACGCGGCGCGAAGATCGCTTCGAGCGCGAATTCGTTGAGACCTGCGTAGAGCTTCAGCCGAACCTTGGCGGCGCTGATCCCGTCGGGCGGCATCGGCGTGCCAAGCAGGGCTTGGCTCAATGCAGCTCGCAGCGGCTCGATCATCGCCGGCGGTGCGTCGGCCGCGCGTGCCATCCGCTCCGAGACCTTGGAGGTCAGCTGCTTCGAGTGACTGCTGGTCAATTTGCCGTGGCTAGCGATTCGGCGCGCGACCGCGTGATCATCGGCGTGAGCTACGCCGCTGACAGCTGCGAGCGAGCAAGCGATCACGAGAGCTTTGCGGATTTGCGTCATGGACATTCTCCGTACCGAGCTGGAGCCGCGACCCTGTAAATCAAACGAATGTAGGGTAGCTGACTACAGCGAAGGCTGTACACAATTCGTACAGGCGAAGGTTCCGTGGTTCAACCCGAGCCGGGGACAATTCGTGTAATCAAGCAATATACACGTGGTTAGGACTGGGTCGGCGGGCGCGACTGCGCCTCAATCAAGGCTGAGACGACTACCCTCGGTGGGTATTCTGCCTAACCTATGCTGCGGAGACTGCGCAAGTAGGCATCACTCAAAGCCAATGCAGCGCCGACTGGTTGCTCACTTTGTTCCAGACGGCGTCGCATCTGAGCAACGAGCTGCGCGCGATCGCCGCAAAACCGCAGTCCGTGCTCGCCGTGTAGGCGCACAAACAGCGATGCCGCCCAGTTCGCGCCTCCCTGCCGGCGTTTCTCGGCCAACCCCTCGGCCGTGAACGTGGCCCGGTGGGCCTCGAAGGCTTCGATCAGCTCGCTGATGCCGGTGCGATCGCGGGCGCTCGTCACGAGCACCGGTAATTTCCAGCTTCGCGCCTCGTCGCCCATGCCCGCCGTGCGCAGGCGATCAAGCGCGCCCGCCAAGTCGGCCGCCGCACGCTGCGCGAGCCGCCCGTGATCGCCTTTGTTCACGACGATCACGTCGGGGATCTCCATGATTCCGGCTTTGATGAACTGAAGCACGTCGCCGGAGCCCGGCTGGATCACCAAGCACACCGTGTCGACGACCTGCTCGACGTCGGTCTCGGTCTGTCCTACACCCGTGGTTTCGACGATCACCCGATCGTACGCAGCTGCAAGCACCTGGATCGCAGCGTTTGCGGAGTACGTGAGCCCGCCGAGATCGCCGGCGGTCGCGACAGACCGCACGAACAAGCCGGCGTCGTGCGGATCAAAGGCCATGCGCGCGCGATCGCCGAGCAGCGCGCCACCGGAGCGCGTGCTCGAGGGATCGACGGCCAACACACCGACGCTGAGCCCTTTTTCACGCTGCGCGCGCGCGAGCGCTGCGGTGAGTGTGCTCTTACCCACACCGGGCGGACCGGTCAGGCCGACGCGTTGCCCATAGTCCACGCTGCGCATGCTCGCGAGCGCGCGCAGCAGCGCCTCTATGAGCGGCAGGCTCGCGGGGCGACGATCTTCCACGCTGTTGAGCGCGGTCGCCACCGCGAGTTTCTCGGCTTGTGCGACGCGCGCCGCGAGCTCGACTTCACTCTGCGGCATGCGGACGCAAGCGAGCGGCGAGCAGCTCGACCAAGTCGCTCATGATGTTGTTCAGCGCGAAGTCCTTCGGCGTGTACACGCGCGCGACGCCCTTGGCCTCGAGCGCGCGAGCATCCGCTTCCGGGATGATGCCGCCGACGACCAGCGGCACATGGTGCAAGCCCGCCGCTCGCAGCTTCTCGAGCACTTGCGGCACGAGCTCCAGGTGCGAGCCGCTCAAGATCGACAAGCCGATCAGGTGCACGCCTTCTTCGAGCGCCGAAGCCACGATCTGCTCGGGCGTCACGCGGATGCCTTCGTAGACGACCTCGAAGCCGACGTCGCGTGCTTTCAGCGCGATCTGCTCTGCGCCGTTGCTGTGACCATCCAAGCCGGGCTTACCGACTAGCATCTTCGGACGACGGCCGAGCTGCTTCTCGAGCTCAGTCAGACGCGCGCGCAGGCCGATGATCTTCTCCTGGTTACCCGGAGCTTGCAGCTGATCCATGCGCGCACCGGACACGCCGGTGGGCGCGCGGTACTCGCCGATCACTTGGCGCAGTGCCTGTGCCCACTCGCCCGTGGTCACGCCGGCTTTTGCAGCTTCGATCGACGGCGGCATGATGTTGTCGCCCTTGCGTACTGCGTCCCGCAGCTTCGTGAGCGCATCGCTTACAGCCTTTGCGTCACGCTTGTTGCGCCACTCTTTGATCGCATCCACCGCGGCGCGCTCGACCTTCGGATCGACTGTGAGGATCGCCTCGTCGAGGTTCTCCGTGAGCGGGCTGGGTGCGGTCTCGATGTACTTGTTTACGCCTACAACGATCTGCTCGCCGGCCTCGATCGAGCGCAGACGCGTGGCGTTCGACTCGACCAAGCGCTGCTTCAGATAGCCGCTCTCGACCGCTTCGATCACGCCGCCACGAGCTTCAATGTCGGCGATCTCGCGTTCGGCGGCTTCGACCATCTCGCGCACTTTGCCTTCGACCACGTGACTGCCGGCGAAGATGTCTTCGTACTCGAGCATGTCCGTCTCGAACGCGAGGATCTGCTGGGCGCGCAGCGACCATTGCTGATCCCACGGGCGCGGCAGACCGAGCGCTTCGTTCCAAGCGGGCAGCTGCAACGCACGACAGCGGGCGTCCTTGCTCAACGTGACGCCCAACATCTCGAGCACGATGCGGATGATGTTGTTCTCGGGCTGCGGCTCGGTCAGACCCAGCGAGTTCACCTGCACGCCGTAGCGGAAGCGACGCATGTTCGCATCTTCCACGCCATAGCGTTCTTTGGTGATGCGGTCCCAGACCTGAGTAAACGCGCGCATCTTGCACATCTCTTCGAGGAAGCGGATGCCCGCGTTCACGAAGAAGGAGATGCGGCCAACCACCTTGGGCAGCTCGGCTTCGGGGACCTGACCACCGGCGCGCACCGCGTCGAGCACTGCGATCGCGGTGGCGAGCGAGTACGAGAGCTCCTGCACGGGCGTCGCACCGGCTTCTTGCAGGTGGTAGCTGCACACGTTGGTCGGGTTCCATTTCGGAACTTCGTTGACCGTGTAAGCGATCATGTCCGCCGTCAGACGCAGCGACGCGCCCGGCGGAAAGATGTACGTGCCGCGCGACAGATACTCCTTGACCAGATCGTTCTGCGTGGTGCCCTGCAGCAACTTGCGGTCGACACCCGTTTCTTCAGCGACGGCGATGTACAGCGCGAGCAGCCAGGGCGCCGTCGCGTTGATCGTCATCGAGGTGTTCATCTGGTCCAGCGGCAGACCCTTGAACAGCGCGCGCATGTCGCCGATGTGCGAGACCGGAACGCCGACCTTGCCGACCTCACCCAACGCGAGCGGATGATCGGGGTCGTACCCGGTCTGTGTGGGCAAATCGAACGCGACCGAGAGGCCCGTTTGGCCCTTGGCGAGGTTGGTCCGGTAGAGCTCGTTGGAAGCAGCCGCGGTGCTGTGGCCCGCGTAAGTGCGCATGATCCAAGGGCGCTCTTTCGCTTTCTTTGAGGTAGTGGTCACGACCGGCTCCTTTGAGAAGTGCGCTGCCAAACCTTCACGATAAACAACGAGCCGTCGAACCGACAGACCGAGGTGTTGCAGCGACCTGGTGCGCGACGGCGAAAACCGTTCACGCCCCGCGACATGCGAGTGAAGGCGATGTAGTCCGAGCTACGCCGCATTTCAACGGGGGACAGCCCAGGACACAAAAGTGCGCCAGCGGCGTACCGGGGACAGCCCTGTACGGCCTTCGCACTACCCCTAACCCTCAATCATTCCGGCACTCTGATATAGTCGGGGGCGCATGAGTCTGCCGCCTCCAGGGTTGCCTCCGGAAGTCTTCGCACGCTCACGGGCCAAGGCGGTCGCAGCCGAGCTGGCGCAGCAATCCGACCGGAAGCTACAAGCGGCGCTCTTGTTCGAGCTCGGCGCGCTGAGCGAGCTGCGCTTGGGTGAGCGCGAACAGGCCGGCGACTACTACCGCGAGGCTGCGGAACGCGACCCGAGCTTCCGGCCCGCGTTGCTTGCGCTCGCACGCCTGCAGCGCGAGAGCCGCGACGACGAAGCGCTGCTGGTCACCCTCGCCAAGCTCGCGCACCACGCGGTCCACGGCAAAGAGCGCGCGAGCGCCCTGGTCGACATGGGCTGCTTGCTCGAGGATCAGCTGGGCGACGGCCCCGGCGCTCAAGCCGCGTTCGACCGCGCGCTCGAGGCCGATCCGAGCAACCTGGCCGCTTCGCTGATGCGTGAGCGAGCGCTCTTGATGCAGCAGCATCGCCCCGCGGCGGCCAGGCTCGTCGCACGCAGAGCCTCGCACACGGACGATCCCAAACTGCGCTCGGCCCTGGCCGTGGAGGCGGCCCGCGACATCGCCGCCGATGGCGACATCGACACGGCGACCGAGGTGCTGTTGACCGCGATGGCCGCTCCGAGCCGCAAGCTGCCGCTGCTGCTCTGCCTCGCGGACTTGGCCCAGCGCCACGGGCGTATGTGGGTGGCCGCGCGTGCCTACGAGGACATCGGCGCGCTGCTCGCCGGATTCGCCGCGGACCAGACCGGACCCGAGCCGCTGGAGATCGCCACCCGCTTCCCGAGCCGCGAGAGCGCGAATCGCGCCGCGGCCTACTACTATCACGCGGCCGCACGGCTCCATGTCCAGGCGTCGGAGCAATCCGAGGACGCGGTGACAGCGCTGGAACGCGCCGCTGCGTGCGTGCCGTCCGATGTGCTGATCGGGCTGGAATTGGCCGCGGCCTATCGCACCCACGGTGCCAACGAGCAAGCACAGGGGCAGCTGCTGCGCCTGCTCTCGAGCGCGCACGCAGCAAATACGCATGGCGCCGCCCGCTTACACTTCGAGCTCGCGGAGCTCGCCGCGCGCCAGGGCGATGATCAAGCCGCCCTGCACTACCTGCGCAGCGCGTACCAAGCGGCGCCCGATGCCCCCTCGATCCATGCCGTGCTCGAGGATCGCTTGCTCGACGGCGGTGATCTGAGCGGTCTGTGTGAAGTGCTCGAGGCGCGCGCCCGTGAGAGCAAAGGCGCGGATCAGCGCGTGCTGCTGTGGCGCGCAGCGCTCGCCGCCGAACGCGCACAGGATCCGGAGCGCGCGCTCGGGCTGTGGTCGAGCTTGGTAGAAGTGTCGACGGGCAGCGAGCGCACGGCGGCGCTGCGCGAACAATACGGGTTGGCCAGCCGCGCGCAGCTGCCGGGGCCGCTAGCAGCTGCAGCAGAGCAGCTGCTCGACTGCGAGATCTCCGAGGGCGAGCGCGGTGCGCTGTGGCGTGCTCGCTACGAAGCAGCGCTCGCGCAGCACGACGAAGAGTCCGCTCGCGCCGCGCTGGAGCTGGCCCTCCAAGAATCAGCTTGCGATGTCTGGGCGCCCCACACGGCTTGGATCGTCGCCGCTCTGCGCGGCGATCGACCGCTGCTCGCGCGCGCGCACGAGCGGCTCGCCGTGCTCGCAGAACAGGTCAACGATCCAGCGCTCGCGACCGCTCATCGCGCGGCACAGGCCCGGTCATTGTTGCGCGACGGCGACAGCGCCGAAGCCAGCGCGGCGCTGCGTCGGGCGCTCATGCTCTCGCCCGCGAATGTGTACGCGGTCAGCTTGTTGGAGCGCTGTCTGGTGGAGCGCGGTGAGACCTTTGCGGCGATCGATGTGTTGCGCGATGCCGCACGCGCGTTCGCCGATCGCAACTCGCAGCAGCTCGCGCTGTTGCAAGCCGGCGAGCTGGCGGAAGCTGCCGGGCAAATCGAGAGCGCGCGGCGCAGCTACGACGAAGCTGCCGCCTGCGATCCCAGCGCGTTCGGCGCGCAGTGGGCGCGGCTGCACTTCGCCGAACGTTCGCACGACATGCCGGGGCGCCTGTCAGCGCTCAGCGAGCTGTGTCAGCGCGAGCAGGCGAGCGGGCGTCCGGGTCAAGCTCAGCTCGAGCTCGCGGAGCTGCTCGCCGTACGCGGCGAATACGCACAGGCTGTCGCGCCGCTGTCAGCGGCGATCGAGAACGACACGCTCGCCTTTGAGGCCGCTGCTACGACGGTGCTCTTGCCGCGCACAGCGGCCGGCGAGACACTGCGTGTGCGCGCGCTGTCTGAGCTGGCCGAACACACGTCGCAGCAGACGCGCCGGGCGCTCGAGCACGAGCGCAGCGCAGAGCTGCTGCACGAGAGCCTCGACGATGCGCGCAAGCTCACGCCGAGCGGCACTGAGCCGCGCGACGCTTGGCTGCGCTTCATGCTCGCGCCGCAAGCCACCGAGGACACGCGTGCAGTGCTCGAGCTCTCCCGTCTGAGTGACGATGTCGCGCTGCGCGCGGAGTGCGCGTTGCATGGCTCGCGCTGCCGCACGATCGCGAACACGCAGGACGACACCGACGCGCTCCTGCACGCGCTCGGACTGACCGAGGACTTCCCGAGCACGTTGGGCAGCGCGCTCGCGCTGTGCGAGGCGCTCGACGCCGCCGATGATCCGGACACGCGCGTGCTCGCGCTGGATGCGTATTCGAAGCAGCTGTCGGGCGCGCAGGCGATCGAGGTGCGGGCGGCGCTCGCGCGGGCGCATTTAGACGCAGGCTCGGCACAGGTCGCGTTGCAAATGCATCAAGAGCTGGCTGAGACCCGCGCCGACGATCCGAGCTTCTGGGAGAGCCTGCGCGCGAGCGCGCGTGGCGCGGGTGACTTCGAGCAAGTTGTGCGCGCGTGTGATGCGCTGGCCAAACACCTGCGTGGTTCGGGGCGCGCGGCGATGCTGGAAGAAGCCGCGGCTGTGCTGCACGAGCGGCTCGGTCAGCGCGATGAGGCAGAGCGACGCTTGCGTGAAGTGCTGGCGGAGTCGCCGCTGCGTAAGCCTGCGTTCGAGCGGCTTCATGATGTACTGATCGAACGCGAGGATCTGGACGGCCTGCTGACACTGCTGGGGGAGCGCATCAGCGTGAGCCAGTCCAGCGTCGAGCGCGTGGATCTGCAGTACGAAAAGGCCAGGATCCTGCGCGCACGCGGGGATCGCGCGGACGCGCTCACGCTGGCCCAAGAGCTGCTCCGTCAAGATCGCTCGCACAGCGGTGCGCTCAGCTTGAGCGCGGAGATCCTCGCGAGCCAAGAGGACTGGCCCGGCGCGGTGGATGCGCTGCGCAAGCTGGCTGAAGCGGACCTGCCGCTCGCGCAGCGTCGGCTCGCGATCGAGGGTTGCGCCGACTTCCTCGAGCAGAAGCTGGGCGATCACGCCGCGGCACACCACGAGCTGAGCAAGCTGATCGCGCTCGATCTGGCTGACTTCTCTGCGCACACGCGCATGGCCGAGCTGGCCGAGCAAGCGGGCTTGCCGCTGCCAGCGGCGCAAGCGCTGACCCGTGCTGCCGCGCTGAGCCGCGGCGCTCAACGCGCGCACCTGGAGCGCCGCGCCGCCACGCTGTTCCTGAACGCCCGTGCCGCGGACCAAGCGCGCAAAGCGCTGGAGCGGGCGCTCTTGGCTCAGCCGCTCGACGAGCGCGCATTCAGCCTGCTGTTCTCGCAGCTGACGGAGGCGAAAGAGCGCACGCGCTTATACCGCGAGTTCACGGACGCGCTGCGGCAAGCGTTGGTCAACGGGCCGGCAGACGCCGATCTGCTGCGCTCGCTCGCGCGCGCCGGGCAGAGCCACGACGATCCCGAGATCCAGCGTCAGGGTTTGTTCGCGCTCGAGGCGATCGGACAAGCGACGCCCGTGGAGCTCGCGGCCGCGCGCGCGCTGCGTAAGACGCGCGGGAAGCGGGTCACGGCGCGCTTCGGCGATGCGCGCTTCACACGCCTTTTGCCGCGCGAGATCAACGTGGGTTTGTTGCGGCTGGGGCAAACACTGAGCGCGCTGTCGATGGAGCTGACGCCAGACACACCGGAGCGACACGGCTTGCGCCGGCGCAGTCGGCTGGGCTCGCACGACTCGCACCCGGTGCGCGAGCCGCTGCGGGAGCTGCTCGAGCTGTTCGGGCTGCGGCTCGGCGACATGTACATCAGTGACGCTGAGCCGCACGCGCTCTACCCGCTGCGCAACGCGAGTACGACGCAGAGCTGGGTGGTCGGGCGCGAGCTCACCTTCGCGAGCGAGAGCGTGACTCTGCTACGCAGTGTGCCGCTGGTGGCGGCGGCGCGTGCGGGCCTGTTCGGGCTGTTCGATGGCGACGCAGCGAGCACACAAGAGCGCGCGCGCTTGCTGCTGGTGGCTGCAGGGCTCTTGCAAGACGAGCGCTTCAATCGCGAGGCCAGTCTGCTCGCACCCAAGATCTCGCAAGCGCGCCGCCAGGAGCTAGCACAAGTCTGGGCAGACATAGGCTCGCGCGATGACGCCCTGTCGCGACTGAGCCGTGGGTGCGTGCTGCTCGGGCAGCGCGCGGCGGTCGTCGTCGCGGAAGACCCCGTGCTCGCGCTCAGCGCGCTCGGCCTCAGCACCGAAGTCAGCGACACCACGCGCGACGCCACCATCACACCAGCCAAACCCCTCGAGCTACTACGCTTCTGGCTCTCCAACGACTGCACCGACCTGCTACGCGACCAGCGAGGTGCAGCGTGACGCCTCGTGATATTTCGCGTGTGACTACGGTGACGCCCGAGAGCGACTCACCGAGCAAGCTTGCCGAAAGTGATATGCGGCCGGCCCAAGCCGAAGGGCAGCCTCGCTCGCAGAGTAGCGGGTTGATCTCTTCGATCCTTGGGCACGGGCTGCCGACGGATGAAGGTGCGTTGGCCGCGCTGCGGACGTTGCCGCGGAGAGCTGCGCCTGACTTAGACTTCACCGATCCGATCGGCGCAGGTAAGCGCGTGCGCGATCGTGTCGACTTGCTGCTCGAGCTCGCGGGCCACCGGCGCAATGAGCAACAGCTCGACCCACAGCTGTCGACCGAGCTGCAAGCGCGCTTGCTCACGCAGGCAGCCGAGCTCCTCTCGCAGCTGGGTGACGTGGACCGCGCCCACGCCACGTACATCGCTGCCTTCGCCAAAGATCCCGCGCAGCCCATGGCGGCGCAGCAACTGTACCGGGACTACGTGCGACGCGGCGACTTCGCGAGCGCAGACCACGTGCTCGAGAGCGTGTGCCGCGTAAATCCGGACGCACGCGAGCGCTGTCTCGCGCTGTGTGCGCGCGCGGAGCTCGCCGAGCGTTCGGGCGCGCCGGCGGCCCAAGTGATCGCGTTGTTCGAGCAAGCGCGACGCGAACAACCGGCCTCGCTCTTGGCTGCGATGCTGCTCGCCCGGCGCATGCTGCAAGCAGGTCGCATCAGCGATTGCGCCGAGGTGCTCCGGAGCGCGGCGGACTTCGCGGATGTCCCGAGCACACGCGCGCTCTTGCTCCTGGAAGCCGGGCGAGCGCTCGAGCGCGCCGGTCGCAACGACGAAGCCCAAGCCTGCTTCGAGCGCGCACACGAGCACGAACCCGCACAAGTCGGCGCCCTGATCGGCAGCGCACGGCTGCAACTGGCGCGCGCCGATCGCGCAGCCAGCGCGCGCACGCTCGAGGCCCTGAGCAAGGTCGAAAAACACCCGGAGCTGTCTGCAGAGTGGTCACGCCAACAAGGCCTGCTCCTGCTGGACGGACTTAACGACCCTGCACGTGCCAGCGAAGTGCTGCGCGGCCAAGAAAGCGCGAGCGGCCTGCGCGTCCTGACGCGCGCCGCCGAAGCAGCGGGCAACACGCAAGAAGCGGAGCGCGCGCGCGAAGCTTGGGCACAAGCGAGCGGCGGCGTCGTACGCGAGCTGGTCGAAGCGGAACAAGCTCGCGCACGCAGGCGCGCTCAGCCCGGGCTCGCACACGTTCAGCCAGAGGCCCAGAGCGCTCGCAAACCCCAGGCCGACGAAGTGCTGCGCAAAGCAGCCGAGTTGTCCAGCGAGCCCGGTCGCCTGTCCGAGGAACACGCGCTCCTGCGGCAGCTCAAACCTGAAGATCCGGGCGGGCTCGACGCCGAGGTGATCGCGTTCGACTGCGCCGCCGAGCTGTCCGATTTCCCGCAGCTGCGAGCGGCGCTCGACCGCGCCGCCGAACGCTGGCCCGATCATCTGCGCGCCGGCCCGCTGATCGCTGCGCTCGATCTGGACGGAATGGATCACGCTCGCCCGGAGCAGCGCGCGATCTGGGAAGCGCTGCGCAAGCTGACCCAAGGCCAGCCGCTCGTGACGCGCTATCTCGCTGCGCGCGCACCGACCACCGAGCAAAGCGCACAGCACTGGCTCGCGGAGGCGCTGTCGGCCAGCGATGGGCAAGCCGCCTTTGCCGCGACCACCGCGGGGCACTTCCTCGAAATGGCCGGCCTGGACGCGACCGACGCCTACGTCGACGCGCTGGACGCGCAGCGCGGCTACTTGCCCGCTGCGTTCGGCATGGAGATCGGCGCACGCGCACGCGCTGAGCTCAGCACGCTCGAGCGCATCCACCGCGAGATCGCGGACACCTGCGCGTCGGCGCAAGAACAGAGCGCGCGCTACGTACGCTTGGGCCTATTGAACGCCGACACGGACCTGTCTTCGGCCGCACACTGGCTGGGCCTGGCGACGGACCAAGGTGCACCGGACGCGATCTTGGACGAGCTGTCGATCCGACTCGCGATGGATCAGAGCCCGGCGCACCAAGCGGAGCTCTTGGAGACCGCCGCGGACCGCCAGCGCTCGCCGGCCTACGCGCGCGCCATGCGGCTACAAGCTGCGGAAGCCCACGAGATCGCGGCCCAGTGGGACGACGCGACCCGTATCTACCGCTTTCTGATAAGCGAAAACTCCGACGATCTGGCCGCCGACTGCGCTCTACTCACATGTCTGCGTAAGCGCGGACGCCCGGCGCTGTTGGCTGCCGAGCTGGAGCGGCGCGTGCAGGAGTGCGAAGAGCCAGCCGCCCGCGCGGTCATGCTCGAAGAGTGGGCGCACGCAGAGTATGTGCAAGACAACGAGCAGCGCGCCCACGGCTTGTGGCAACGCGCGGTCGCTGAGCAAGCACAAAACATGAGCGTCTCGGCGCTGCGTGCGTTGGAGCGCCACGCGCTGCAATCCGGCGACAACAAGAGCTTGCGTCAGTACACGCAGCAACTGTCCGAGGCGCTCGAAGAGCGCGTGTCGAGCGCCGCCGAGCTGCGCCTGTGCATCCGCGCATGCCGCAGGCTCGGCGTTGAGCTGTACGCGCCGCTGATGGCTGCCGAAGGTCGCATCCGCGAGAGCTGGTACGCACAAGAGCTCGAAGCACTCGCACTGCGCAGCGACGATCGGCTGCGGCTTTACGAGGCTATGAGCATGCAAGCCGAGCTCGCGCGCGAGCGCAAGCCGCTGGAGCGAGCCGCCTACGCGCTGCGCGCCGCCGAAGTGCTCGAACAAACCGCGCCAGCTCGAGCCGCGCGCGAGCTCGCGGACTCGCTTATGGCCGCGCGCGAGCACCCCCTTGCCATGGAGCAGCTCGCGCGCCTGTACAAAGCCGCAGGCGACATCCTCGCTGCGGCTCACACATTCACGCGCGCCGCGCGCAGCAGCGCTTCACCGCAGCGCGCGCTCGGGCTGCACTACACGGCGGCCGTGTTGTTCCAAGACGAGCTGGACGAGCCCGGTCATGCGCTCGAAAACCTGCAACGCGCCGGCAAGCTAGACTTGCTGTTCGCTGACACGTTCACGCGACTGACTCTGCTGCTCAAGCGCGAAGGGCGCAAAGCGGAGCTCCTGGAGTGGATCGACGCCCGCTTGCAGCTCCCGCACGAGCCTCGACTCGGCGCGCAACTGCACTTGGAGCGCTATGGCATGCTGATCGAGCGCGGCGAGCTGTCCGCTGCCGAGCAGGCGCTCGTCGCCGCTCTCAGCTGCGACCCTGGCGCGAGCCAAGTGCTGTTCGCGCTGGGCGAGCTGCAAGCGCGCACGGGCGCTTACGATCAAGCCGCCGCGACCTGGGACAAGCTGATCCAATCGCTCGATGAAACGACGGATCACAAGGCGCTGGCCGATGTGTACGAGCGCTTGGGCAAGCTGCAGCTGGAGAACCTGACTGATTCGGTCGCCGCAGAGCACAGCTTCCAGCACGGCCTCACGTTCGTGCCGGATCACGTGGAGACGCTGACGGCGTTGGTCGCACTCTACCGCAGCCAAGAGCGGCCAGACGACGCGCTCCGGACGCTGGATACGTTGCTCGCGCAGGAGCCCGCGGGGCTCGACCGCGAGCAGCTGATCATCCAACAAGCCGAGCTGCGCGAACGGGTGGGTGATCACTCTGGAGCAGTCGAGACGCTCGAAGCTGCGGAGCGCCTGGCGCCCACCAGCCTGCCCTTGCTGCGCGCACACGCCGAGCTGCTCGGCCGCGCAGGCGCCAAGGACACGCGCGAAGCGGTGCTGCTGCGCGGCTGCAACACGCTGCGCAACGTGATCGAGATGGATCCCAGCGAGCTGAAGCACTGGCTCGCGTTGCACGAGCTGCTGCGCGCGCGCGGTGCGACCGACGCAGCCGCGCTGGTCGCGCACGCGGCGAACGCAGTGGGCCACAGCCACCCGGATCTGCCCGACCCGCTGCCCCGCGGCATGGGTACCCAAGCATTGTCGCCCGCAGTGCTAGCGCAGCTCGCGCCGCGCGGTGCGCTACACGCGGTCGCGGACCTGCTGCGCGCCTTTGGGCCCGCGCTAGAGCCTCACCTGCCCTTCGAGCACGCAAGCGAACACATGCTAGCGAGCTTGGCGCGCGACTACGCGCCCGCGATCACACCTGCGCTCGGCCTGGGCGAGCTGCACATCTCGCGTTGTGAGGCCAGCTTGTGTGTGCCGCTCTCAGCGGCGCCGCTGCACGTCTGCTTGGGCAGCGCTTGGTTCGACAAGGCCAGCGACACCGAGCGCACGTTCGCGTTGCTGCGCGCGATGGTGCTGGCGAAGCTCAATCTTTCGCTGTTGGCGCGCGCAGAGCCGGAGCGGCTCGGTCTGGTGTTGAACGCGCTCTGGAGCGTTGTCGAGCGCACGCACATGGTCGTCGTGCTCGACGCGAGCGAACAAAATCGCGTCGCGGCCGTGCTATCCGAGAGCATCGCCCCGAACGAGCGCGCGCGCACCAAGCAGCTGGTCGACGCCGTGATGGAGCACGAGGACATCAACCCGCGGCGTCTGCAGAACGTCGCATTCGACTACGGGGCGCGCGTAGCACTGTGCGTCACGGCCGACCTTTGGTCGGGCCTGTCGAGCTTACTTTGGATGCGCGGACGCTTGGCCAACGCAGTCGATGCGCGCGAGAAGCTCGAGCTATGCCGGACGGATCCCGCCCTGCGCAGCCTGCTCTCGTTCGCGATCTCGGAGCAGTACGCCCTAGCCCGCCGCAGCGCGAAACCGGAACCGCAGGAGCCACGTTAGCCATGCGCATGGGTGTGATCGGCCGAGCGCCGCAAGCAGAAGACGAATTGCACCAAGCGATCGAGCTGTTTCTCGCCGATCCGCTGCTCAAGCAGATCCTGTATCTGGGCGAAGATGATGCGATCACGCGCGCCGTGGGCCAGTTCTCACACGAGCGTCTGAGCGAAGAGGGCTTTCTCTCGCGCGCAGTCGGCTTGGCGTGTCACGGCAACGCCGAGGAGATCGATGATCTGCTCGAAGCCGATCGCCAAGCGCAGCGCGTGTCGCTGTTGCGTTGCCTGCCGCCCAAGCCAGCCTGCGCGATCGAAATGCTCGAGAAGTGGATCATCCTCGGCGTGCACGACAAAGCCGTGCTGGAAGAGGACGACGTCGCCAATGCCCACGTGATCCTCTACGGCGAGGCCTCCGAAGCCAACATCAAGCGCTTCGGGCCGCGCTCGTTCCTGACGCCCGGCCCGCTCGAAAAGGGCCTCGTGGGTAGCCTGAACCTGCGCGCGGACGGATCCCTCGAGCTGAGCTTGCTCGATCTCCAGGGCAAGGTATGGGTAAGCGAGTTGGTCGCACCGTCCCTTGCCAAGTTGGTGGTCGCATCGTGAATCGAGCTCAGTTTGCTGTGTACGGAGGCAGCTTCGATCCGCCTCACATCGGGCATGCGCTCGCGGTGAGCGCGGCGCTGTGTGTGCACGAGATCGAGCGCGTGTTGATCGTCCCAACGTTCGCGCACGCCTTCAACAAGCGCTTGTCTGCGTTCGAAGATCGTTTGCACATGTGCGAGCTCACGTTCAAGCACCTGCGCGGCGTGGAGATCTGCAGCATCGAGCGCGACTTGCCGGCTCCCAGCCTGACGCTGCACACGCTGGAGGCGCTCGCCGCGCGCCACCCGGACGTGCAGCTGCGCCTCCTGATCGGCGCAGACATCCTCACGCAGGCGCATGCGTGGCACGACTTTGCAGCCGTACAGCGCATCGCGCCTCCGCTCGTCATCGAGCGCCAAGGCTACCCGGCCCACGATCCCACGCAGCCCGCCCTACCCGCCGTGAGCTCCAGCGAAGCACGCCGGCGCGTGCAGGCCGGCGAAAGCACCCGCGGCTGGCTCAACCCGAGCGTCGAGCAGTACATCGCCGCCCACAACTTGTATCGCAGCGCTTAGCGCCCTGACCGGGCGCTAGCGGCGGACGTCGCGCACCGCGTTCGAAAGCTCGTCGGTATCGTCGTGGCGCGGCGGAAACTCAGCGATCAACACCTCACCGATCGCGCGCAACGTGTTGCACACGCCCTGCGCGGCGCGACCTTCTTTGATCGCTTTTGCGAGCTCACCGACGTGCCGCTGCCAGCCGCTGTCCTGCAGCTTCTTGTGGATACCTTCGTCGCCGAGCAGCGCAACCCGATGCTCGAGCGTCGACACTAAAATCAGCACACCGGTGCGATCGCGCGTCGCGAACACGCCATGCTCTAAGAACGCAAGCTCCGCGCGCTGCTCGACATGCTGCTGCATCAGCCGCCGCGGAACCACCAGGCGCAGCACGCCTGGGATGTTGCACAAGAGCACAGTCGCGATCGCCGCTGCCAGCTGCAGCCACAGGATCACCGGCACCCCCCAGTCAGGCCAGATCGTATGACCCGCGGCGCCTGCCGCAAACGCGATCAAGAGCGCATAGCCCAGCTTGATCTCGTAGTAATGCGCGCACGCGTCCGCGTTGACGACTACGAGCTCTGCCGCCGTGCGCTGCTCGATCTCAGCGATGGTCGCCTCGATGCGCTCACGGTCTGCCGCGCTAAGAATCTGTGTCATCACCAGTCTCCCGATGCACCACCGCCACCGAAGCCGCCGCCGCCTCCCGAGAAGCCGCCGCCGCCCCAGCCGCCACCACCACCGCCGCCACCGAAGCCGCCACCGCCCATCGGTAGCACGAAGAAGCCTCCGCCGCGCCTGCGACCACCGCGACCACCACCGCCGAACATGCTCAGCGCGAGGAAGACCAGCACCACCACGAACAGACCGATCGGCAACCCACCGCTCTTCTGACGCTGCGCGCGGCGCGGTGGCTCCGGTGAAGCCTGGCCATCGCCACCCGCGGCTTGGATCAGCACATCGAACGCAGCTTGAATGCCGTACGAGAACTGGCTGCGCTGAAACGCAGGCCGCAGTACCTCGCGGACCACGCGCGACGCGACAGCATCCGGGATCTCGCCCTCGAGCCCGTAACCGACCTCGATGCGCATCTTGCGGTCGTTTTGCGCGATGATCAGCAGCAAGCCGTCGTCGCGCTTTTTGTCACCCAGGCGCCAAGCTTCGGCGACCTTGAGCGCATACTCCTCGATCGGCGCGCCATCCAACGTGGGCACAGTCAAGAGCGCGTACTGATGACCGGTCTTGGCCTCGAACGCTTCGAGCCGCGCTTCGAGCTGGCGTGCGTCGCCGCTCGAAAGCAACGACGCACGGTCGTTCACGCGACCGGTCAGCTGCGGAACGTCCAACGCCAGCGCGTGCGGCACGAAGCCGAACGCCAGCAGGACGCCGAGCACAGCCGCCAACCGCGCCCAGCTGCTGCTGAGCCGCCGCGCCATCACAGCTTGATCTCGGGCGCCTTCTCGTCTTCGGCGGAGCCGGTGAAGGTTGGGCGCTCATGTTTACCGCGCATCGACGCGCCGATGCTCGTCGGGAAGCGCAGCACAGACTTGTTGTATTCGGCGACGGACTCGATGTAGCGACCGCGCGCCACAGTGATGCGGTTCTCCGTGCCTTCCAGCTGCGCCTGCAAGTCGCGGAACGACGCAGTGGCCTTTAGGTCGGGGTAGTTCTCAGAGACGACCAACAGGCGCGACAGCGCGCCGGACAGCTTGCCCTGCGCTTCTTCGAACGCCTTGAGCTTCGCCGGGTCGTCGATCACCGAAGAGTCGACCTTCATGCCGGCCACGTTGGAACGAGCTTCGACGACCTTCTGCAAAGTGTCGCGCTCGAAGTTCGCCGCACCCTGCACGACCTTCACCAGGTTCGGCACCAAGTCAGCGCGCCGTTTGTACTGGTTTTGCACCTCGGCCCATTGGGCCTTGACCTGCTCGTCGCGGTCGATGACCTCGTTGTAGCCGCAGCCAACACCCAGTAGGGAAAGCAACGCCGCCAACGGAAGTAGCGCGGCCAAGCGATGCAAACCCAAGCGATCCACGGTACCAGTCGTTGTCATACGGGCAATATGCGGCCTGCAACCGGCGCCGCAAGATACAGCCCGGAAAAATGCGCGTCGCTTTGCCCCAGCGCTCCTCCCGCTCGTGCAGCTCAGTGCCGGAGGATCTCGCCGAGCAACTGGCTCATGGAAGCTTCATCTGCAGGCGCGAACTCGAACTGATCGAACTGGTCGGAGCTGATCCAACGAAAATCCTGCACACCGCGCGCTTGCAGCGAGTGCGTCATCAAGCGGCACTCGTACAGGTACAAGTCCACGATGTATTGCTCGTACGGGTGGCTCACGAACGAGATCATCTGGCCGACCTCGACCTGGACACCGAGCCGTTCGTGCACCTCACGCGCGAGCGCTTGGGCATCCGTCTCGTCGGTCTCCACTTTGCCGCCCGGGAACTCCCAGAGGTTCGGCAACACGGCGCTCTCGCGGCGTTGCGTGATCAAGTAGCGGCCATCGGCCTCCACCATCGCTGCCACTACGCGCACGGTACGTTTGGACATCCGCGTGCGGGTATATCACGAGTGCCTTTAGCGCGATACCGCAGGATGTACGGCCGGTGGACAGGTGCGGCTCGCCGCGGACGGCGGCACGGTACGGTTCACGCAGGCAGCTCCATGAAGAGCGCACGCGGCGGCCGTTCGACCGCGACCACGGCGCTGGTGACCAGATCGTGCCCAGGCTCCTCGAAATACATGGATTCCCCAACCTGCGGCAGGCCCGGTGCTGCAAACAGCTCGCCGCTGTCGAGATAGCGAATCGCGCCGATCACTGCGCGATCTACCGCGAAGTGGTCTCGCACCCACGCCCCGCTCGAACGATCGCGCACCGCCACACAACGGCGCTCGCGCACAAAGTACTCCGTGTTGCGCGTCACGAATACCTTGTGAATCCTGCGCTCAGGCCCCTCGTATGCCATGGTTACACCTCACTTCGAACCGCCCCATGGTCTCGCCGGGACTACAAGACGACAGACCACAGACCATACTTCGAACCGCCCCATGTCCCAACTTCCCACGTCTTTGCGCCCGCACTTATTGAATGCCGACAATTTTACGCCTGCGGCCCGTACGCCGTGGGGTGGTCGACGGATCGCGCAGCTCAAGGCTGGACTCGGCCTCGCGCGCGAGCTTACCGAACAGCCGATCGGTGAAGCATGGGAGCTCTCGTTTGGGCCTGAGTTGCCGAGTCGCACGAGCGATGGCATGTGGCTGCGCGACCTCGTGTCGAGCGATCGCGAGCGCTACCTGGGCCGCGAAGCGCAGCACGGTGCGAGCGCGCTGCTCGTGAAGTTGCTGGACGCCGAAGACGATCTGTCTGTGCAGATCCATCCCGCGGTCGACGATCCCAAAAACGCGGCCGAAGAAACCGGCAAGCCGGAGTGCTGGTACGTCGTGGCGCACGAGCCCGGCGCAGGTGTCTACCTGGGTCTGCAACCGGGCGTGAACGCAGAGCAGATGCGGCGTGCGCTCGCAGCGTCCGACGACGTGTCCAAGCTGCTGCGCTTTGAGCCCGTGACACCCGGCGACTTCTTTCTTTTGCCGCCAGGCTTGCCGCACGCGGTGGGTCGAGGCGTGACATTGGTGGAGCCGCAGTACGTCGCGCCGGGTAAGAAAGCTGTGACGCTGCGCTATTGGGATTGGAATCGCCGCTACGATTCCCAGGGCCGTTGCGATCCGCAGGGCAAAGCGCGCGAGCTGCACGTGGAGCGTGCGCTCGACGTGACCGAGTGGGAAAAATCGAGCGACGCGGGCTGGCTCGCGCGGCAGCGCACCGCTGCGGGCGCAGCCGATCTCGCAGGCTCAGCCGAGTGCACCGTGTTGTGTGGTCCTGAAGCCTCGGCGCGAGTCCGTTCGCCGTTCCTGCGCGCGGCACGACTGAGCGGCAATGGCGGCGTGCAATTGCCGGACTGGGGCAGCATTCGTGGGCTCACAGTCATCGACGGCACGTTGCGTTTGACGGGCACGTTCGGTGAGCTTTTGGTCCCACGCGGCTCGACGGCGGCGCTGCCGGCCGGCTTGACGGGCCTAGGCTGTGAGCTCGAGCGCGGTCACGCGATTCTGAGCAGTGTGGTCGCGTGACATGCGTTTAGGGGCGTTCCTGGATCGTGAGCGACCTGCAGAACTAGCGCCCAGCTCGCCTTGACGGCCTGCGAGGCCTTTGGAAGATTGCGCGACCCGTAGCGATGAGTCAGCAGCCTAAAGTAAGCATCCTCATTCCCATCTACAACGAAGAGGGAATTCTTCGCTCCTCGGTCATCGATCTGATCGATCGACTGAAAGCATTCGACTTCAGCTACGAGCTGGTCTTGGCCGAAAACGGCTCGAAAGACGCGACAGTGTCGATCTGTGAGGAGCTCAGCCAGCGCTTTCCGCAGGTTCGCTTCTTCTCGGTGGGCTCGCCGGGTCATGGCAACTACGGCGAAGCGCTGCGCCAAGCCATCCTCGATGCGCACGGACAGTTCGTGTTCTGCGACGAGATCGATCTGTGCGACACGCGCTTTTACGCGCGTGCGTTGCCGCTGCTCGAGCGCGGCGAGGCAGATCTCGTCATCGGCTCGAAGCTGGCGGAAGGCGCAAAGGACGAACGGCCGCTGCTGCGCCACGCGGGCAGCCTGGTGATCAATGGCCTGTTGCGCGCGACGCTCGGCTTCAAGGGCACCGATACGCACGGCCTCAAGGCATTTCGGCGCGAAGCGCTGCTCCAGACCGCGAAGAGCTGCATTGTGGACAAGGACTTGTTCGCGAGTGAGTTCGTGATCCGCGCCGAGCGTGCGCACGTTCCGATCCTGGAGATCCCTGTGCGCATCCAAGAGAAGCGCGCTCCTTCGATCCACTTGCTACGGCGCGTTCCCAACGTCCTGAAAAACCTCGGGCGACTCGTGTATGCGATTCGGATCAAAGGTTAGCGGCGCGCCTCGCAAGCTCTGCGCGGTCAGCGTCGACCTCGACGAGATCCCTTGTTACACGGCGATCCACGGGCTTTCGCTGCCGCTGTCAGGGGCGGCGCAGCAAGCGGTGTATCGCAAAGCGTTGCCGCGCTTGGCGGCGCTGTTCGAAGCTCACGGCGTCCGGGGCACGTGGTTCGCGATAGGGAGCGACTTGGAGCACGCGCACGCGAGCGACGCGCTGCGCAAGCTCGCCGCGCACGGCCATGAGGTCGGCAACCACAGCTACAGTCATCGCTACGATCTGACACGCATGCAGGAGCACGAGATGCGTGCGGATGTCGCGCGCGGCATCGAGGCGGTCGAGCGCGCGGTGGGTCAACGGCCGCGCGGCTTTCGGGCGCCGGGCTACACGTTCACGGACACGCTCAGCCGGGTGCTGCAGGACTTGGAAGTGTCCTACGACTCCAGCGTGTTCCCCTGCCCTGCGTACTACGCGCCGAAGCTGCTCGCGATTGGCGCGTATCGCATGCTCGATCGGCCCACGCGCAGCATCCCGGATCATCCGCGTGTGCTGACTGCACCTGGCGATCCGTACCGCATGAGCGACTCGTACACGCGCCGCGGAAACGGGTTGCTCGAGCTGCCCGTGGGCGTGACCCGCGATCAAACAGGCCGGCTGCCGTTCATCGGCACGAGCCTCACGCTCGCAGGCCGTGCGGGGGCTGAGCTGCTGTGCCGGCTGATCGAAGGGCGTGAGCTGATCAACTTAGAGCTGCACGGGATCGACGCATCCGACGCCGAGGAAGACGACCTCACCAGCTTGCGCGAGGCGCAGTTCGATCTGCGGAAATCAGCAGCCACGAAGCTCGATATCCTCGGGGCCACGCTCGATCGCTTGAGCCGTGCGGGCTACAGCTTCGTCACGTTGGCTGAGGCCGCCGACGAATTCGGGCGTAGCTAGGCCTTGCCCTCGTAGACCACCCAGCCGGTCGACGACTCGCTCTTCACGGCTTGCACCGCGAGCACATCGGCGCGCTCGTTGAGCAGCACGCCGGCGTGGCCAGGTACGTGGATGAGCTCGAAGTCTGCGAAGCGCGTAAGCGCCTGCTTGGCCCGCGCGATCAGCTCTTGGTTCGCCTTGGCTTTCCAACCTTGCGAGAGCACGCCGATCGCATACTTGCTGTCGGTGTGCAGGCGCACAGACCGCTCCGGCGAATCGATGAAGTTGGCCGCTTCGAGAATGGCGGTCAGCTCGGCGATGTTGTTTGTGCCTTGCCCGAGGAACTGCGACAGCTCTTTGCGCGTGCCGCCATCTTGCAGGACGACGCCGATTCCCGCAGGCCCCGGGTTTCCCGAACAGGCCCCGTCGGCGTAGATGATGATCGTACCTTCGGCATGCACACGTGAGGTCGCGCGCGCTGCGGCCGCCGTCTTCTTCGCGGCCTTTTCTTTGGCCGTGTTGCCCGTGCTAGCGGCCGGCTTCTCGGAACCGCCTGCCGCGTCGCTGCAAGTCTCGTCGGGGAGCACTTCTGCGGGCCCAGGGAACGCTTCCAAGTTGCGAGGCCCTGCACGGTAGGGACGCGATTCGCCCGCCCGGTAGCGCACTTCCACCCGGCCATCCGAGCCAGGAACAAGCGTCCCTTGCTCGTCCACACGCGCGAGCACACGGGCTCCACGCAGATTCATCGGTCGCCACGGCACGACTGAGTGCCTACCACGCGATCGTGGGGAAGTGGATAGAAGACCGTCTACGACGTGGACATCGACGACTCTCCCCTAGCTCCGCTCAGCAGCCTCGCCATGCGAAAGCCGCAGCGCCAGCGCATCAAGCATCCGGTCAGCATCAGCCTGGGCCACATTCCCAACCCGCAAAGACGGCGCATCCCGCAGATCGATCTGCAGCTCCACCTGCGCATTACGCGCCGGCCACCAAACATTCAGAATCAGGTCCACCCCGGCCCCCGCCGCGATCAACCCAGCGCCCACCAAAAACAACATGGGCGCTCCGCCGCGCGCGCCGTCGAACAAAAAATACCCGCCAAACAGCACCCCCACCGACAGCGACAACACCGAGATCAACGTGCTGAGCAACGCAAAACGCGCGCGCCGGAACGCACCCGTGACCCGCTGCAGCTCGTATCGCGCATCGGTCGTGCGCACAGTGCGACCGAAGAACGCCGTGTTCCAGCTCACCCAAAGCGCCTCTTCGCGCAGCTCGATCTGCAGCTCTCGACGCAGGGAGACCAAGCTGAACACGAGCCGCTGCAAGCCCGACAGCAGGGCGAAGCCGCTCAACCAGCGCAAGATCGCCTTGGGCATGCTGCGCGATGGACTGCGTGCCGTGCCGTTGATCTTGAGCGGGCTGCCGTGCGCCACGTCTCGCCCCACCAGCTCCGAGAGCAGCGAAACAGCCAGTGCTCGGAGTGACGGATCGCGGGCACAGTCGCGCAGCGAGCGCAGCAAAAGCACCGTCTCCTCGCCGTGGATCTGCGCCAGCGCGCTGACGCGCAGCGCGTTTTTGGCACGCGCACGTGCATCCACACCGGTGAGCGCGCCGTCGTCGCGCAGCACGGCTTGAAAGAGCGCGCGCCGCCACATGCTCACGACCTCACTGTCCGCCGCTACCAGCAGCGGCTTCAAGCAGGCAGTGATCCGGAAGTCGGTGGCCAGCTCCATCCAATCGAGCCGCCCCACCCAACGCTCCGCCATGGTGCGGCGCTCCGCTTCCGGCAGCTCGGTCAGCGACGTGATGAAGCCACTGGCTGCGAACGCCGACAGACACGCGGTCTCGTTCGCGTCGCGCGGTCCGTTCTCCAGCATGCTGAGCACATCGCCTTGATCGATCTGTGTGCTCTCCGCTTTGAGCTTCAAGCGCGCGGCGCGGCTGTGCAAGAGCTGGCGGTCGCAGGTCGCCGTGTGAGCGTCTGCCATGGCGGCGAGCGTCTGTGAGGCCAACAGGCCGAGCGCGCGCGGATGCTCGGCAGCATCCAGGCTGCGCAGACCACGGCTGATCTGTTCGACATCAGGCACGCTCACAGCTCCGGTCCAAAGCGCACGCGATCCCTGCGTCCGCGGCGCAAGCGCAGGCGCGCGACGCTGCTGGGCGCCGCAGTGGCTTCCACAAGGTCAGCCACACTGCCTAGGTAAAAGCTGCTGCGGCGATAGCGCGTGAGTCCCTCCACCACGAACACCTTGATCACGGCGCTCGCGGGCAACGCCAGCATCACGCCGATAAAGCCGAAGAGCTGGCCGAAGGCCATCAACGCGAACAGCACCCAGACCGGTGAAAGGCCGAGCTTGCCACCCACGACGCGCGGCGTGATCACCAAGCCATCGAGCGTTTGAATCACGAGATAGACACTCACCACCGCGACGATCTGCCCCCAGCCCGCAAAGTGCACGAGCACCATCAACAGCCCAAGCACCAATGCAACTGTACTGCCGACGTAGGGCACGAAGGTCAAAAACCCGGCTAAAAGACCGATTGGAACGGCGAGTCGTACACCGATCAGCGTGTAACCAATCGCGTACAAACCGCCCATGATGGCCATCACTGTCAACTGTCCGACTACAAAGTGACTGAGCACCGCATCGACTTGCTGCGCGAGCGAGACCACATCGCTGCGGATGCTGCGCGGAAGCAGCTGGCGCCACAGCTCCATGATGCGGTCAAAATCGTGGAGAAAGTAGAAAGCGAACACAGGCACCATGACCATCGTGCCGAGCGTGCCGATCAGCGAGACCGTGCCGCCGACTGCGGCAGAGACCATGTTGCCCATGGGCGAGAGCGACTCAGTCATCAGCGTCAGCGCGTTGCTGCTCACGTTCTGCAGCGCCGCTTCCACGCTCGGCGGCACCGGAATGCCGTGGGATTCGAGCCAGGGTTGCGCGTATTCGCCGAATCGCCCGATCGCAAGCGCCAAGGTGCGCGCGAGCTCGAACAAGTCCGAGATCACTGCCGGCATCACCAAAAACACGAACAAACCGAGCAGCAAGATCAACGCGGACAGCAGCACCGCGATCCCGATCGAGCGGGGCAAACGCGCAACCTCCAAGCGATCGACGAGCGGGTCGAGCGCGTACGATACGAGCAGCGCGAAGAACACAGGTGTGAGCGCCGCCCGCAGCCGCAGCACCAACCAGCCACAGCCGAAAAGCAGAACGCCGATCAACACAGCACGGAGCAGCGGCGTCACTCGGGTCACAGGCCGGGTTGTAGCATGGCCCACCCGTAGACCGCGTAGCGCAGGCAGCATGCGATTTTCGTCCGCGCGAGGCGCCTGCACAGGGGGCGCGCTACCACGGGGCTGGACGATGTGAGCATAATGAACTAAATGCCCGCCACTTGGAGAGCTTTCGAGAGGTATGACTGAGCGCGACACTGACCTGACGGACGTTCCCGCCCACGCGGCGATGGATCAGTTTACCGCCCACCTCGATCGAGGTTGGGACCTGATCCACCGTGGCGATCTGCGCGGCGCCCAGCTTTCCGCGGAAAAAGCCCTCGAGCTCGATGGCCAAGCGCCCGAGGCGCATAATCTGCTCGGGTTCGTCAGAGCCGGTCAGGGTCAACCAGAAGACGCGCTCGACGCATACCGTACGGCGCTTGCACTGGACGACACCTTCGTCGAGGCGATGCTGAACGCCGCCGAGGTGTTGATTCATCCGCTGCACGACTTCGAAGGTGCGCTGGGCATGATCGAGGAGGCGCTGGACCTCGCCGACGGCCCGGACGAGACCGCGGACGCTTTGCTGCTGAAGTACGACGCCTACATGCACCAAGGCGATCGCGAAGGCGCGCGCCGGGTGGTGCACTCGTTCCCAGAGGGACCATTCGAGAACGCCCGGCTGGACTTCCTGGTCGGCCGCGCACACTTCGAGACCGGCGGCTTCGTCCAGGCCAAGGCCTTGCTGGAGCACGCGATCGCCGCGGAAGCCACCTTCGGCGACGCTCACCACACGCTGGCGCTCGTGCATGAGGCCCAGGGCGACAACGCCGCGATGGTTCGGGCGTTTTTACGGGCCCGTGAGGCCGACATGACCTTGGGCGCTCCGAGCTGGGCGCTGAGCAGCACTGCCTTCGAAGAGCTCGCGCGCTCGGCGATCAAAAAGCTCGCGCCGCAGCTGCAAGCGGCAGTGCAGAACGCTGACCTGTTCATCTCCGACATGCCGGGTGCGGAAGTCGTAGTCGACGGCGTGGACCCGCGGATCAGCGCGCTGCTCGATGCAGCGGACCGCGGCGCCGCGGCGATCGTGCCCGCGGCCGATGCCGAGCCGAATGTGCGCCGCATCTTCTTCTACCAGCGCAACATCGAGCGCTCCGTCGAAGATTCAGCGGATCTGCCCGATGAGATCGCGGTCGTGCTCGAGGAAGAGCTGACTGCCATCTTCCCCGCGCTCGCCCCGTACGCCACCCTGATGCGCGCCGAAGAAGAGCTCGGCGGCTCAGATCACTGAACGCGCTGATATTAGCGGACCTCGACCTTCACCGGCTTGAGGTCCCAGATCTCCTTCGCGTACGCGCGGATGGTGGCATCACTTGAAAAGTGACTGCCGCCTGCGATGTTGAACGCAGCTTGCCGTTGCCACTCGCGCTGTGAACGGTACAGCTCCGCGGCGCCGCTCATGGCAGCACAGAACGCCGCATAATCCGCGCACACCATGAAGTGGTCCCAGTTACGCAGCGTGTTCACCACGGCTTGGTAGCGTTGCGGATCGCCCAGGCAGAAGAAGTCGGAGTCGAGCAGAGCCACTGCGCGGCCCAACGCTGGATCGTTGTCGATGTAAGCACTCGAGTGGTAGCCGTAGCGGTAGAGCGCCTCCACCTCTTCCACGGTCAGGCCAAAGAGGAAGAAGTTCTCCGGGCCGACCTTCTCCCTCAACTCCACGTTGGCACCGTCCAGCGTGCCCACAGTCAGCGCACCGTTGAGCGCGAGCTTCATGTTGCTCGTGCCGGAAGCTTCTTTGCCGGCTTGCGAGATCTGCAGCGAGACATCCGCCGCCGGGATGATCGCTTGCGCGAGCGAAACGCTGTAGTTCGGGATGAACGCTACACGCAACAGTTCGCGTGTTTCAGTGTCCTCGTTGATCACGTTCGCGACGTCGTTCAAGAGCCGGATGTGCAGCTTGGCCATCGCGTAGCCTGGCGCTGCTTTGCCCGCGAAGATGTACGTGCGCGGGGTGTGCGACGCGTGCCGATGATCTTTGATGTAGAGATAATGCGAGATCAGCTCGAGGCAAGCCATGAGCTGGCGCTTGTACTCGTGGATGCGCTTGATCTGCACTACGAACATCGAGTCGATGTTCACGTCGAGGTTGTTCGTGCGCTTGAGCACCTTGGCGAGGCGCTCTTTGTTCTCGCGCTTGACCGCAGCGAGCGCCTCGATGAATTCCGGATTGTCGACGTGGTCTTTGATGCGCTCGAGCTCCGAGAGATCGCGCGTGATGAAGCCGTTACCCAAGCGCTTCACGAGCAGATCCGACAAGCCCGGGTTGGCGTAGAGCAACCAGCGCCGCGGCGTGACGCCGTTGGTCTTGTTGTTGAAGCGCTCCGGGAACATCTCGTAGAAGTCCGACAGCAGCTGCTTCTCGACGAGATCCGTGTGCAGGCGCGCGACACCGTTGATGCTGTGCGAGCCGACGGTCGCGAGGTTCGCCATGCGCACCATCTGCACGGGCCCTTCTTCGATGATCGACATGCGCTCCATGCGCGCTAGGTCATTCGTGAAGCGCGTGCTGACCTGGCGCATGAAGCGCTGGTTGATCTCGAAGATGATCAACAGATGCCGCGGCAAGAGGCGTTGGAACATCGGCACCGGCCAGCGCTCGAGCGCTTCCGGCAAGAGCGTGTGATTTGTGTACGCGAGCGCGCGTTGCGTAATCTCCCACGCCGCGTCCCACTCGAGCTGCTCCTGATCGAGGAGCACGCGCATCAGCTCCGCGACTGCGATCGCTGGATGCGTGTCATTCAGCTGCAGCGCTGCGCGCTCGGGCAAGAGCCGCAGGTCCGTGTGGCGCTGCTTGAAGCGTGCGATGATGTCTGCGATCGAGCAAGCCACGAAGAAGTACTGCTGCTTGAGGCGCAGCTCGCGACCCTCTTCGGTGTGGTCGTTTGGGTAAAGCACCTTCGAGATGCTCTCGACTTCCACCTTTTCCTGCACCGCGCGGCGGTGATCGCCGTCGTTGAATACCTGCAAGTCGAACTCGCGCGACGCGCGCGCCGACCACAAGCGCAACGTGTTTACGTTGTCAGTCTCGTGACCGACGATGAACGTGTCGTAGGGCAAGCCGATCACTTGACGCGCATCGACCCAATCGATGTGCAGCCGACCATCCAGATCACGCCGCATCTCGGTGTGTCCGTACAGCCGGACCACTTGCGCGTGCTCGTGGCGCGGCGTCTCCCACGGGTTGCCGTACTGGAGCCAATGATCGCGGTGCTCGACCTGCTGACCATTTTCGATGCGCTGCTCGAAGATGCCGTAGTCGTAGCGGATGCCGTAGCCCATGGCCGGCAACTCCAGCGTCGCGAGCGAGTCCATGAAGCACGCGGCGAGCCGCCCGAGGCCACCGTTGCCGAGCCCGGGATCCCCCTCCGACTCGACCACATCGTCGAGATCGATGCTGTACTCCGCCGCCAGCTGCTCTGCGCTCTCGTACAAGCCGAGGTTGACCAAGCTCAAGCCCAAGCTGCGGCCGGTCAGAAACTCCGACGACAGGTAGTACACGCTCTTTACGTCGCGCTCGCGGTACGTGCGCTGACTTGCGATCCAGCGCTGCACCACGCGGTCGCGCACAGAGTGAGCCATCGCGCGATACAGATCCGGCGCCGTCACGGATTGAGCGTCTTTGACGCAGGTGTAGAGCAGATGATCGTGTACGGACCTGCGGAACTCATCCGTGGTGACGCGCACCGGAACGTTCGGCGGCGGCCGCACAGACTTCTTCTTGGGATCCGATCCGAACACGTGTTGCATGCAATGTGCCTCGCTCAAGGTTGCCCGACAGCTTGCTACGCCGGCTATCTCGGTGAGTTTTCGCTGATGTTACCGAACTGCTACGGGTTGTGAACGCCGCCCATAAGCCGGATTCCTGGTCGCGCCGCGTGCTGCGTGTATGTGCGGATCGATCGTAGCGCGCGGACGGCGTAATGGCAGAATAAGCGCGGCCACGTGGAGTCTGGGTCGGCACGAAAGGCAATTCTATTCTATGAAGGCGCACGGCGGCGGCAACAAACTCGGTCGGGTCGGCATGATCTTCTCAGGCGGGCCGGCCCCAGGCGCCAACGCGGTGATCGCAGCGGCTGGCAGCGCGTTTCGCCGCGCTGGCACAGAGGTCGTTGGTATCTTACGCGGCTACACCAGCCTTCACGATCGTCCAGCGGGCACGCCGCTGCAAGAAAACGTGGACTATCGGCTCATGCAGGACGCGGATCTGCGTGGCATGCGCAATCAGCGCGGCGTGTGGTTGGGCACCGCGCGCGTGAATCCCGGCCGCGAAGTGAATGAGGTGAGTGACCTCGACGATCCGGTGAAGAACGCAGGGCTCGCGCGTGTGTACCAGTCGCTGATCGAGCTCGACTTGGAGGGTCTGATCTCGATCGGTGGCGACGGGACGCTGCGTACTGCCAACCTGCTTTTTCAGTATCAGCAGCGGCTGCCCGCGGGCGCGCGGCGCGTGCGCATCGTGCATTTGCCGAAGACCATCGACAACGACTACGCAGGCATCGACTTTACGTTCGGCTTCTTCACGGCGGTCGATGTGATGGCCAAGGAGCTGCTGAATCTGCGCGCGGACGCCATCGCCACACAGGGGTACTATCTCGTGTCCACGATGGGCCGGCGCGCGGGTTGGCTCGCGTACGGCGTAGGGATCGCGGGTGAAGCGCACCTGACGCTCGCCGTAGAAGATGTGAAAGGCGTGCTGCGCGATCAGGATGGCCGGCTGGATCCTGAAGCGCTCGTGAATGTGCTCGTGGAGCTGATCACGACGCGTGAAGCACGCGGCAAGCGCTACGGCGTGGTGGTGCTCGCAGAGGGCTTGGCTGAGCTGCTGCCGGATCGCGAGGTGCAGCACTTGCCGCGCGATGCGTACGGGCACATCTCGTTCAGCAGCTTCGATTTTGGACGTGTGCTGTCGGGGCGTGTCGCGACGGGTTACAAGGAGCAGACGGGACGCAGCGTGAAGGTGACCGGCGTGCAGCTCGGCTATGAGTCGCGCTGTGCGGCGCCGCATGCGTTCGATGTGCTGCTCGGCAGTCAGCTGGGTATGGGTGCCTACCGCGCGCTCGTGGACGAAGGTTTGGACGGGCACATGGTGAGCGTGTCGGGTCAGCTCGACCTGCGCTTTGTGCCTTTCGAAAAGCTGATCCAACCGGGCACGCTCACCCCTGAGGTCCGCTACGTGGATCCGAGCAGCGATTTCCATGCGCTGGCGCGCAGGCTCGCGACCCGCGTGGAATCGTTGGGCTGAAACAATGGGCCAATGCGCACGATATCCCGGTCGCGCCTATGGTAATTTACCCGGATGGGTAACTTCGGCGGGATGGAGCGCATTACACTGGGTCCCGGCTGGGATGCGTTCGCTCACCCTGAACAATATGTGCATGCCGCGCTGGTGCTGCTGACGGCGACAATTTCGGGCTTGGTGTTGGCCTATCACCCGGTGCAGTGGGGCCGGCCGAACACGCGCGATGACGTCGAGCAGCGCAAGACTGTAGTGTTCTATTCGGCCGTGGGCGCGCTGATCGCGATCATCTGCACGGTGGCGCCTTCCATGGCATTCGTGATCTTCGGCATCGGTGGCCTGATGCGCTTTCGCACCAACACGGGCGAATCGAAGGCCACTGGGCACACGATCATGGGGACCCTGGTCGGGTTGTGCTGGGGGCTCGGGATGCAGCTGGTGGCGGCACTCGCCACGGTTTATTTCTGGGTGATGATCTACGTGCTGGAGTCGGTGCGTGTGGAGCGGCTCGTCGTAGCGGGTGTCGATCAAGCGCAGTGGGCGCAGGCTGTAGAGGCATACAAGAACGTACTCACGCAAGCTGGGTGCCAGGTGCTCAGCCACAGCAAAGGCTTTAAAAAAAGCCAGCTAGCATTCACGGTGAAAGTCCCGCGCGCGTTCAATGCAGAGGAAATAGAACGCGCGTTCGACGCTTTGCCCACAGCAGTGCGCGGCGGATACGACTGGGATTGAGCGGGATTTAGTTCGCAGGCAGCTTGCGGGGCTCGATCTGGACTCGATCTTTGCTTCGTCCCCCGCGAGCGGATCACTCGCACGCGAGGACACGGCAAGTCTGCAAATGCGCCCGGTCTCGATAGCGCACTCAGCGTTTCGTACGGCGCGCACACTTGCCTAGACGGACAGCGCCAACGCGGGTATGCGCCGGATGGCGTTGGCACGGTCCGTATAGGGGGCCGCCTGAGTCTCTGTTGGTCTTTGGCGGCTGCGTTTCGTCCGCTTACGCGGATCAGGTGTCGATTAGGGCGTTTTCTAGGCTGGTTGGGGGGCCGCCTAGGTTTTGCCAGACTGCTCGGAGGTCGTCGGGGATTGGGGCGTCTAGGGTGAGCTTAGTCTTGCCGTCGAATGCGGGGAGTCTTACTCGCGCGCAGTGGAGCATGACTCGGCCTGCTCGTACTACTCGGCCGTTTGGTAGCGTGATTTTTACTGGGCCGCCGTAGTGTTTGTCGCCTAGCAGTGGAGCGCCCGCGCGGGCCACGTGTACGCGCAATTGGTGGGTGCGACCTGTCAGCGGGCTGAGTAGTAGCAATGCCGCCGTTGGCTGTGCGTCTAGCACTCGGTAGCGTGTGCGCGCGTCCTGCGCCTGATCTTTGGCGCGCTTGCCCTTCCCTTGCGGCGGTGGCGTCGGCAGGCGATCGAGCGTGATGCGTTTGCGTAGATCTCGGGGGTCGCGATCGATGGGCCAGTTGAGCTCGCCTGCTGCGGGCGATAGCGGGCCCGTCGCTAGGCCGAGGTAGTAGCGTTCGTATTGGCCTGCTTTTCGCGCCGCTAACAGGCCTTCGATCGCGCGTGTGGTGCGGGCGAACGTGACGAGTCCGGTCACTTCGGCGTCGAGGCGGGAGGATGCGTGTAAGCGTGGAGCGCTTGGATCGAGCTGGGCTGCTATTTCTGTTAGGCAACCGCGTCCGTCCGGGCTGGTGGTCGGTAGCCCCGAGGGTTTGAACAGCACGAGCAAGTCTGCATCGCGATGCAGGATGCGCACGTCAGTCATGCAGGACTTGCAAGCGACCCGCGTCGCCGTCGAGCAGCACGCGATCGCCGGTCTTCACTGTTCGCGTGGCGTCGCGCAGGTTTACGACGGCGGGGATGCCGTATTCGCGTGCGACTACGCACGCGTGTGAGAGCGGGCCGCCGAGATCGGTCGCGAGCCCGCCTGCGGCCAAGAACAGCGGCGACCAGCCCACGTCGGCTGCGGGCACAATCAGGATCTCGCCAGGCTCGAGGCCTGCAATCTCGCGCGTCGAGGTGAGCACGCGCGCGCGGCCTTGCACTTGGCCCGAGCTCGCGGGCAGACCTTCGAGCACGTCGCGACTGCTCGACAGAGCGACAGCCGGCGGTGGGTAATCGACGAAGGTATCGGGCGGATCTGGCAAGGTGCGATCGCGCTCGTAACCAGCCCGGCGCATGTCGACGAGCGGACGCACTGTCCGCAGCTCGCCTCGCAAGAAGCTGTGCAGCTCGGGCAGCGCGAGGAAGAACGCCGCGTCTGGACCGATCTCCGGCTCGCGGATCGCCATGCGCCGCGACGCATCACATGACAACAAGCGCAGCAGATCGAGCACCTGCACTACGTGATCGCGCAAGCGTTCGCGCTGGCGCATCGCGTTGCGAACCACGCGCAAGAGCGCGAGCACTGCCGCTCGAGAAGGCAAACCCAGCTCGCGCAGCGCGCGCTCGCCTTCGGTACGCAGGGCTTTGCCCCGCGCGATCGCGCCCGCCACACCGTCGGGCGACGCGCGCAGGTGCAGGCGGATCGCGTCGAAGATCAAGGTTGGGTCTTCGCGCCAGCGCGGCTCGATCAGCTCGGCCTCGCGGATGCCACGATGACCGAAGCGGCCCAAGAACGCGATGATCGCGTCGCGCGATGGTCCAGGTGGCACGCCGCGCACACCGAGCTCGCGTTTGCCGTTCATGATCGCTGTGCGCGCTGCAGGCTCGACGTCGACGAGCTCGGCGATGTGCACGAGCTCCCGCGCGGGATGCGCGCTCTCCACGTCTTCCAAAGACGAAAGCAGATCGCGCTGCAGCTTCGCGGCATCCATGCTGTGCGCCGCGCGCAGCGTCGCTGACAGCGGCACGAGCGCAGCCAGCAAGCCGCCGTGCGCGGTCAGGAGCAACCCGCCCGCTTCGTTCAACAACTGCTCGACATCGGACAAAGTCTCATCGAGCGCGGGCGACGATAGAATCCGCAGGTCGAGCGAACGCACGCGCTCGGCCTCGGCGCGAAACGCCGGCTCGAAGCGCTCGATGCGCCCGCGTAGCCCCAGATTCTCGCGCGCGAACCGTGCAGCCGTGAGCGGCAAGCGCGACAAGAAACCGAGCGGCCTGGTCTCACGCGCGCCGCGCCCCAGGCGCTCCACTTCTGAGCCACCACCGAGCGGCATCACGTTCTGCGGCGTCAACCCAGGCACCTGCGAGGCGATCTGGGTGAGCTCGGTCAGATTTAGATAGATGCGCCCGCGAAAATTGCCGATCAGGTTGGCGCGCTTAGGGACAGTGCAGCCCAGAGCGGCGAACGCACGCCGGAAGCCCAGATCGCTGAACCCGGAGAACACGGACCAAGTCAGCGGAGTCGCCACACCGGGCAGCGCCTCACCCACGTTCACATTCGACCAGACGACGCCTGGCTCGGCGGCCAAGTTGCGCTCGTTCTTCGTGCGGCGCCTGCGCACAGGCGCCACTGCCCGCTGCACGATCGGTCGCGCCTGCAGCACATACAGTGCATCGCCGAGCAGCGCCCACTCGACATCGCGCGCATCGCCGAAGTGACGCTCGACGCGTCGTCCGAGATCTGTCAGGCGCGCGATCGCGTGTTCGTCCAGCGCTTGACGGCTGGCCAGCGCTGCAGCCACGGGCAGCGACTCGACGCCGCCCTCAGCGACAGGCACGCCGCGCCAGTGTTTCTCGCCGACCACGCGGTCCCGCAGAAATCCGCTGCTCTTGTCGATGTAGTAGGTGTCGGGCGATACGTGCCCATCAACCACCAGGTCGCCTAAGCCGTACGAGGCATTGACGACCATTTCAGCCGAGTTCGAAGTCAGCGGATTGGCTGTGAATAACACACCCGCGACGTCAGCAGGCACGAGCGCCTGGATCACCAGGCCGAGCGAGCCAGCCGATTCGACCCCCAGCGCCGTGAGATAAGCGAATACCCGCGGCGAAAACACGCTCGCCCAACACTCGCGCACTGCCGCAAACAGCTGCTCGTCGTTCACGACGTTCAAGCGCGTGATGTGCAAGCCCGCCGCTGAGGCTGCTTGCTGATCTTCAGCCGTGCTAGAGGAGCGCACCGCGAGGCTTTCGACCCCCGCTTTGCGCATTTCCGCGAATGCGCTGGAGAGCGCTCTGCACAAGCTCGGATCCAAAGTTAGCTTCAGCGCGCGCTCACGCGCCTCTGAGAGCGCTTCGTCAGGACAGGCGCTGGCTTGAAATAGCGCCGCTGGCTGTAGCTCAGGCGGCAGGCCGAGCGCGAACGCCTGCTCTGCAGCCTCACAGGAGAGCGCGTACGCCATGGGCACTGGGAAACCCGCGCGCGCCAACACAGCGAGATTGCGGACCTTACCGCCGAAGTTTCGCGCTGAGCGAGGCAAAATCGCGTCGATAGGCCGTAGTAGCGAGTTCATGCGGAGTCAGTGATTGGGGTGTCTTTGGCTTTGTCTGCGCGTGTGCAAGCCGCGATTTCCAAGCGGGCCGGAATCCTGCTAGTAGGCACACACATCGGCAACGCTTGTACCACGCGAAGGTCGAACTGCGTTGATCGCAAACATCTTCTGCGTCCTCAGTGGACGTCTTTCGACCCGGACGCTATAGATTGCCCGCCGTGAATCGCTTCGAAGACGAAATCCTCGACGACGATCATTTCCACGATCAATGCGGTGTGTTCGGCGTGTTCGGCTCTGCCGAAGCGTCGCATCTCACGTACCTCGGTCTGCACGCGTTGCAGCATCGCGGACAAGAGAGCGCCGGAATTGCAGTGGTCGATGATGGACGACTCACCATGCACCGTGAGCTCGGACTGGTGCGCGACGTGTTCAGCGCGCGAGTGCTGGAGCGCCTGAACGGTGAAAAATCCATCGGTCACGTGCGCTACTCCACCGCAGGCGAGACGCACGTGAAGAACGCGCAGCCGCTCGCGGTCGACTACTCGCTTGGGTCGCTCGCTGTCGCACACAACGGCAACTTCACTAACTACGAAGAGCTGCGCGAGGAGCTCGAAGGCCAAGGCAGCATCTTCCAGTCGACCAACGACAGTGAAGTGCTCGTGCACTTGGTCGCGCGCGCTCAAGAGCCGCGCGCCGTCGACCGCATTGCGGCCGCGCTCGCGCGCGTGCGCGGCGCATTCAGCCTGCTCTTTCTGACAAACAAAGAGCTGATCGCGGTGCGCGATCCACACGGCTTCCGTCCGTTGTCGATCGGCAAGCACAAGGACGCTTGGGTGATCGCGTCCGAGCCCACTGCGTTCGATCTGATCGACGCGGAGTTCATCCGCGACGTCGAGCCCGGCGAAATGATCCTGATCAACGCCGAGGGCATCCAAAGCTTCTATCCGTTCCAGCACACGCGCCGGCGCATGTGCATCTTCGAATATGTCTACTTCGCTCGCCCTGACTCGAACTTGGCCGGGCTGAGCGTGTACGAAACACGCAAACGCCTCGGTGAAGCACTCGCACGCGAGTGCCCGGTCGAAGCGGATGTCGTGCTCGCTGTGCCCGACGGCGGTGTGCCTTCAGCGCTCGGCTATTCGCAAGAATCCGGTATTCCGTTCGAAGTGGGGCTGATCCGCAGTCACTACGTCGGCCGCACCTTCATCGAGCCTCAATCGTCGATTCGCCACTTCGGCGTGCGCTTGAAGCTCAACCCCGTCCGCAGCGTGCTGCACGACAAGCGCGTGATCGTGGTGGACGATTCGATCGTGCGCGGCACGACCAGCCGCAAGATCGTGAAGATGTTGCGCAACGCCGGCGCGCGTGAAGTGCACGTGCGCGTCGCGTCGCCGCCCACGCGTTGGCCTTGTTTCTACGGCATCGACACGCCCTCGCGTGCCGAGCTGATCGCCTCGAATCATTCGAGCGAGGAGATCGCGCGTTACCTCACGGCGGATTCGCTCGGCTATCTCAGCCTCGAAGGTCTGCACGCCGCGATCCCCGGCCGCGGCTTCTGCGACGCCTGTTTCAGCGGAGACTATCCGGTGGCATTCGCCAACCCGACCAGCCACCGCCGTCAGCTCGAGCTGGTCCTGTAAAAGCTGGCCAGTCCGCATCGATGGGATGCTTTGCTGCCCACAGCAAAATTTTGTGGGCCAGCGCACCCACATGCGCTTTGGGGGCTCGAAAAATGCCTCAATGTGCGTCATGGTGTGTCCCATGTTTGCGCTAAGGCGTTCCGATCTACCCAATCAGCGAAGCAAATCCAATGGCTGCGGCAACTTACGGGCGCTGCTGCTAGTCCCCATCCTGGCGTCTGTTACGGCCCTAAGCGGCTGTGACAAGAAGGCTGAGGAGACGGCGGCTGCGAGCGCCACCGAGGCCGCTGGCCGGCGTCTGGTCGACATGGAGCTGCCTGTCTCGTTGCGGACGACCGACAGTCAGCCCGTGAACGCCTACGAAGTGGAAGCCACGTCGGAGGGCATCCACCTGGGCGGCAGCCCAGTCCAGAAGCTCGAGAAGGGCAATCCTGCGCCGGAAGACGTGCGGGACGGCATTCTGCCGAAGCTGGAAGCGGCGCTGCGTGGCCAGAGCAAGTCCACGGTCGCGCTGCGCCTCGAAGCGATCATTCCGTACGAGACGCTCGCGCTGATCTTGAACACGGCCAAGCAAGTGGGCGTGAACAACGCGGCATTCCAAGTGCGCGAAGTGGGATCGAGCCCGAAGACCGGCTGGATCGCGGTCGACAACTACGTGATGGCTTCGCGCGCCGACGACGTGCCGCCCATCCCGACCGTGAACGCGCTGAGCTGGGACGACTTCACGAAGAACTGGGACACCGTCACCAAGGCTTGTCGCCAGGCTCCGAGCGGGAACTGCGCCTACGCAGACAAGAACTTCGCACGCGGCGGCACCCTCAAGATCGAGCTGCACACCTCGGGTCGCGGCTTGAACGTCAACTTCTATCGCCGCGGTCTGACGCCAGCGCAGGAGCACGAAGAAGAGGTCAAGCGCACGAAGGAGCTCGCAAAGAAGAAAGAGTCGTTCCTGCAGGGACACATCTCGCATGAAGAGATGGTCGAATTCCTGTTGCTCGGCGATCCTTCGACGCAAGCATTTTTCCAGTTCCGTTATCAGGAAGCGCTCGCTTCGCCGTCCGCGCTGACCGATACGATCGGTGCGTTGTGTCATCAGCAGAAGTGCCCGATCGAAATCTCGGCGGACAAGGTCTCGCCGATGGTGCGTGTCGTGAGCTTGCTCGGTGCGGCGTTCCCGAACGGGCAGCAACAACCGGCGTACGCCTTCGAGATGCCGTGGACGAAGCGCCCAGTGCCAACGGGCCTGCCTGAGTGGGCAGCGCGCGAGCTAGAGCAAAACGAAATCCTCGACGGCAAGATCGCACCGGCCCCGACTCCGGCCACGGCTGCGAAGAAAAAGAAGAAGAAGGACTGATTCGGCAAACTACGCAAACAGCTACTGATAAAGGGCTCTGGAGCGATCGCTCCAGGCCCTTTTTCTTGGTCACGTTCCAGGCACGAAGATCAGAGACAACCGCCTCGGACGCCCAAAGGCGCCTAAGACGCCAAGGGAAAGAGATGCTCCGCGGCTTCCACTCCCACGTCGTGCGTGAAGCAGCGGAGCATCTCTCTTACTGGCGTTCTTAGGCGGTCCTGGCGTCTTGTGGCGATTCCTCTCGAATATCGCCCAACGCTAGACCGCAGCTGCGAGCGGCAGCCACAACGCACAGAAAGCAAAACGCCCGGCTTTGTGGGCCGGGCGTTTCGTTGCGGGAGCCTGAATCAGGCGGAGTCGCGCGGGAGGTGCGGGACCTCGCGAGCGAGCTGCCAGGATTCAACTGGCCACTTGCGCCACGCTTCGCGATGCAGCGTGCGCAGGCTGTCGGCGTCTTCGGAGAGCGCTTTGCGCTCCGTGTCGGTCAGCGCCGCGGGGCCCACGCGCAGCGCGCGCTTGAGCATGTGCTCGAGCTGCGGCTTCGCAATGTTCGTGACGGTCTCTTGCTTTTCGAGCTTCTTCAGCTGAGCAGAGAGCAGCAGCGGGTCGAGCACCAGGTCGCGGAAGCGCGCAGCTTCATCGGCCTTGGTGAGCGCCTGCAGCTCGTTCGCGCGCAGCAGCAGGTCATCAGGGTGCGTCTCGCTCGGCGTCGCGAAGATTCCGGTTTTGGCGAACCAATCACCCAGCGTGGTGCTCGACACGATCAACACGATCGGGATCGACAGCGAAAGCGGCAACCAAATCGGCGCGAGCCAAACCAGCAGATGCGGCGCAGTCAACACAAGCGTCGCTGCAGTGGCGATGCCGAGGAACGTGCCGAACACCTCACCGCGAGCGAGCTGAACGAAGCGACCGCGGCCGCGACGGTTCTGCGAGCCCCAGCGGATCGAGCTGCCGGTCAAGATCGAAAGCACGATCTTGGTGTGGTGAACCATGAGCAGCGGCGCGAGCAGTGAGCCCAGCGCGAGCTCGAACACACCACTGAGCACCACGCGCAGTGCGCCACCGTGATCACGGCGTTGCGCAGGTTGCGCGAGCGTTGAGACAAGACCGAGGATGCGCGGTCCGAGCAGGAGCAGCGCGGTGGCGATGGTAAGCGGCAACGCGATGGCGACCGGCACGAGCGGACCGGTGCTGCCAGCCGCGAGCACTGCACCGAGCACGGTAAACGTGAACCACGCCGGACCGGCGAGGTAAGCCCCCGCGCCCACCCACATGTGCAAACGGCTCATCGGCTTGAAGCCTTCAGCCAGCGCGACGCGCAGGTGCTGCAGGTTGCCCTGACACCAGCGGCGATCACGCGCGACGTAGTCAGGCAACGTGCCCGGGAGCTCTTCCCAGCTACCCACCAGGTCGTCGGCCATACGGACTTCCCAGCCCGAGCGGCACAAGAGCGCAGCCTCGACGAAGTCGTGGCTGAGGATGTGTCCACCCAGCGGCGGCTGACCGTCGAGCACAGGCAGCGAGCAGCAATCGAGGAACGCGCGCACGCGGATGGCGGCGTTGTGCCCGTAGTAGTTGCCGTGTGGCCCGGCGAGGTGGCTCAAGCCGCGCGTAAACAGCGGGCCGCACACGCTCGCAGCCATCTGCTGCGCACGCGAGAAGATGGTCTGGCCCGCGTGCAGGAAAAGCGGCGCCTGGAGCAACGCGACCTTGGGCTGGGCCTCCATGCGGCGCAGCATTTCCACCAGCGTGTCGCCGCGCATCAAGCTGTCGGCGTCCAACACGATGGCGTATTCGTAGCGATGACCGAAGCGCTCGAAGAACTCGCTCAGGTTGCCAGCCTTCTGGCGCTCGTTGATCGCGCGGCGGCGATAGAACACGGGGATGTTCACCGGCGCGGGCAGCCGGGCGACGCGCCGAAACGCGCGCTCTTCTTCGGCGACCTGCTCGGGGCGACGCGAGTCGCTCAGAACGAAGATTTCAAACGCTTCGCCGCCGGGCGTGTGTGCGAGCGATTCGCGCATCGCGGCGAGGCCGGCGAACACGTGCTCGGCGTCTTCTTCGTAGATCGGCATCACGAGCGCGCTGCGGGGCAGCGGACGCGAAGGTGCAGGCAGCTCCAAGTTGCGCGGGCGACGGCTGACGATGAAGCCGGTTAGCGCAATGGTGAAGCCGATGGCACCGAGCCCGAACAACGTCGAGAATAGACCGGCCCAGATCACCTCGGCCATACCCAAGCCGTTGGCTGAGAGACCGAACACGAGCGCCGCGGTCGCTGCAGCCGTGACAGCGGCTGCTCCGCCGATGCCGTACACCCACGAAGGCACGGTCACGCGGCGCAGCGCCTGCTCTTGAAACTGTGCATGCAGAGGCGGACGAAACGCGCGCGGATCACCGAACTTGGCGGCAACTTTGCGAGCTTCCCTGGTGTCAGCCAGGAACAACTGCGGGCACTCGCCGATAAAAGCCCGCAACCAGAGCGGGTCGACGATGCCGGCGTTTTCGCCGAACACTTCGAGCATGTAATGGTCGACCGCGCGTTGCGCGAGCTCGACGGCCATCTCGGGGCTGTCCGCGATGTCCGCAAACTGCCCAGCAAGCTGATCCACACGTTGACTGTCGAGCAGGCCTAGCGTCCGCAGGTACTCAGCGACCCGCCGCTCTGCGCGTGCAACGCCCTCGGAGGAGCGTGAGCGAACGTGACTATCAACGCGCTCTGAGCTGGACTCCGTAACCGGACTCTTCACCAATCTCATCATCACGACACCGCTCCCGCCCTAGAGCACCTAGCCCACTGTCGTCGCAAGCAACGAACTGTATGCGACCCGCTCCCCCAAGGGAAGCTAACGTCAGTCGGGGCTTCGTTAAGCAACGCAGCCCGTAGCGCTCCTATTCAAGGAAACGTCCGTAGCAAGAGGTGGACCGCTGCCAAGCCGCAGAAGCGACACGAACAATCTCGCGAAGCTCTGCCAACTCGACACAGGTGTGTCCACAGAGCCACGCAGCTTGGCGATGCGCGAGCGGTGCACAGTGTGCACGCGTTCCAGACCTGGACAAGCGGAACGCCAGATCTTCCATAGTTTGAACCGGGTTGCGTCGTTCTAGGCGGAGGGTCAGGATGCCGGAATTCTGGATATGCGGCACACCCCTGACCCGACGCGAACTGGCTCGATGCTCGCAACCGAGCGCTCTGTGCGGATGAACATGCGCGAGACGGTGCGCTCGCTCGACATCGCAGCGCGCTCCATCGTCGAGACGCAAGCGCTCGGCGGCACCGTCGCGGGTGTCATCGCCGAGCGCGCGCTCGACCATCACTGGCAGGGTTTGTTTCAGTACGTCGCTGTCCGGATCGGGACCGACGCTGCGGCCAAGAGCCTAGAGCAACTGGTGCGGGATCTAGAGAGCGACTTGCGCGACAAGCTGGACGCGCCGCCCGGACCGCAAGCCAACTTGTATCGGCGGCTGCGCGAGCTCACGACCAGCACGAAGACGTATGTGCTCGGCCCGGATTCGAGCCTGTGGTGGGCGCCCGACGACGCGAAGTTTCGGCGCGGATTGCAGGAGGTGCGGCGCGCGCTGTCGACAGAGCAAGCGGAGATTGCCGAGCTGCGCTTCGCGCGCAGGCTGACCGCAGCCGAGGTCGCACACGTGGTTTCCACGAGCGTCGAGCAAGTCGAGCAGGTGTGCGCGCAGTGTCTCGCGCTCACCGAGAGCCTGCTCGGCAAGCGTCCGAAGAGCCGCGATGCGACGCCCGAAGGTGCGCTGCTCGAAGCGTTTACGCTCGATCCGCGCAGGGCGCGTGTGCCCCGCCGCCAACAGCGGCGCCCGATCTTGGAGATGGGCACGCGCATCGGGGAGCGTTACGAGGTCGAAGGTTTGCTCGGCACGGGCGCGTTCGCCGACGTGTACCGCGCGCGCGACCGCGATGTGACGGACCACGTGGTCGCGCTCAAGATCCTGCGCGCGCCAGCTGCGGACGATCAATCGGTACACTCCGCGCTGCGCGAGCTGCAGCTGATAGCTTCAGTCTTCCACCCTTCTGTCGTGCAGCTGAAAGATCACGGCTGGCACAACGGCCATCTGTGGTTCGTGATGCCGTTGTACCGTGGTGAGACGCTGACTAAGCGCGTCGAGCGCAGCCCGCTCGGCCGCGCCGAAGCACGCGAGATCTTCGAGGCTTTGGCCGAAGCGCTCGCGACCATGCATCGCGCGGGCGTGCTGCACCAGGACATCAAGCCGGACAACGTGTTCCTCGCGAACTTGGATCCGGAGGGCGGCGATCACGATGCGCCGCACCGTATATTGCCGGTGTTGCTCGACTTGGGCGTGGCAGCGAAAGACGCGGAGCTCGTGCTCGCCGGAACCCCTGCGTACTTCGCACCCGAGGTTGCAGCGCGCTTTGCCGGGGCACCCGACCCAGCGCCGGTCGGGCCAAAAGCGGACGTGTTCTCGCTGGCGCTCACGTTGCGTCACGCGCTCGATCCGCAAACCGCGGATGAGTTTGCAGGCGGAGCGGTCGATGCATTCGTGCAGCGCAGAGCGACACGTGCGCCAGCGCCACCTACCCGCCGCGACCTCGCTGATCTACGTGGGTTCTTCGAGGCTTGCCTGAACTTTTCGCCGGACGGGCGACCGTTCGCGGAGGAGTTTCGTCAGCGCTTGTCGGATCTGACGCGCCGCGACGAACAGCGCGCGCGGCGCCTCGCCACCATGCGCTGGGCACTGCCAACTGCGTTCGCGGTGCTCGCAGCGTTCGGGTCGAGCGTATATGTGCTCTCGCGCGAAGCTTCTCTGCAGCGCAACCAAGCGACGGAAGCGCGTGCGCGCGCGGAGCAAGCGCGGCGGCGCGCGGCGAGTGTCTCGGCGGATCTCACGATTCAGCTGTCGCGTCGGCGCGAGCTGGAGGCGGATGTCGCGCGGCTCGAGAGCGAATACCAAAACAGTCGCATGACGCGCGAAGAGATCGCGTCGCGCTTGGCCGAAGCCGAAGCGCAGATGGACGTGCTCAACGAACAAAAGGGCGCGCAGGCGGTTCGCATCCGCGCGCAGACCGATGAAATTCGCGAGCTGCGCGAAGAGCACGCACGCCTGCAAACCGAGAACAAAGCCACAGCCGCTCGCCGCGACGAAATCGCGGCCAAGCTGGATCGCGTGACCGACCAGCTCAACGGCGAACGCGGGCGGCGCGAAGAGGCTGACTCGCACAGCAAGCGTTTGCGTGAAGAGCTGCAGACCGCACATGCCGAGCTCGACGACGCACGCAAGCAGCAGAGCGAGCTGGAAACGCGCATAGCAATCCTGCGCAAGCTGCTCGGTCCGGCGGCTGCGATCGAATCGCAAGGGGTGCTGGCCCCCCGCACCACCGCAGACAACATCACTCCCGCACCGTCGACAGCTCCCCAGCACTGACGCACGCTGCTCTTGCTTGGCTCACCCGAGCCCGACCCCGGCCCTCATCCCATGCGCCAAAGCGCCCGGCCTGCCGCTCAGCGCGGCACACGAGGCAGCACCCTCGAAGGCCACCGGCCGCACCCGCCTCCACCGGATGTCACCGAACGCGGCCACGCGGTGGACAGAACGCCGCCTATAGCTCGTTCGCTATGCGAACTATTTTGGCTGCCACAGTTATCAGCCTGGCTGACTCGACTGATTTGTGTCTGCAAACGGGGTGTTGCGCGACTTACCCATAGCAAGTTCGCGAACATTTCGTCGGCTTTTAGGCACCCACGACACAGGAAGATTCTTCGGCCCTAGTGAAAAAAACGGACTCACGAAGCCTCTAGCCTCAGGTATACAACGGTGTATATTCGGCGCCCTCAGCGAGCGGAAGGAAGCCATGTCCGAGCAAACCGCCAAACCGTTGTTCGATCTCAATCTCACCGACGAGCAGCAACTGATGCGCGACACCGTGCGTCGTTTCGCTCAGACCGAGCTGCGCCCGATCGCGCGAAAAGCCGATGAAGCCGCAGCCGCTCCGAGCGGCATCTACGAGAAAACGTTGGAGCTTGGCTTCAACGCGGTGCAGATCCCGGAGGCCCTCGGCGGCTTCGGCGCACCGCGTTCGCCGATCTCGAACATGTTGCTGATCGAGGATCTGGCTTGGGGCGACATGTCCCTCGCCATCGGCGCGTTGTCCGCGCTGTCCTTCATCAACACCGTGCTCGACCAGGGCAATGAGAGCCAGCAAGCCAAGCTGCTCGCGCGCTTTACTGAAGAGAGCTTTCAGGCAGCTGCTATCGCGTTGACCGAGCCGGGCGCACGCTTCGATCCGCGCCGACTCAAGACCAAGGCCGCCAAGCGTGGTCACGATGGTTATGTCCTGCTCGGCGAAAAGACGCTGGTGCCTTTCGCGAGTGATGCCGCACAGCTGCTCGTGATCGCGGAGCTCGAAGGCCAAGGCCCAACAGCCTTTGCGATCGACCCGAAGCAAGCCGGCGTCACTGTCACGACCGAGAGCTACATGGGCCTGCGCCCGCTGGCGCTCGGGCGGGTCAAGCTCGACAACGTCGAGGTCCCGCTCGACGCGAAGCTCGGCGGCGACAAGCCATTCGATCTCGACCGTCTGTTAGACCTGACGCGCATCGGCAGCGCGGCGCTCGCCGTCGGCACCTGTCAGGCGATCCTCGATTACGTCAAAGACTACTGCAACGAGCGCGTCGCGTTCGGCGAGCCGATCTCGAATCGCCAGTCAGTTGCGTTCATGATCGCCGACATCGCGATCGAGCTCGACGGTCTGCGGCTCTTGACGTACCGCGCTGCATCGCGCGCCGAGCAAGGCCTGTCGTTCAAGCGCGAAGCGTACCTCGCGCAGCTGCAAGCTGCAGACAAAGGCATGAAGATCGCCACCGACGGCGTGCAGTTGCTTGGTGGTCACGGCTTCATCCGCGAGCACATGGTGGAGCTCTGGTACCGCAACCTGCGAGCAGTCTCTCTGCTCGAAGGCGTCTTGTCCGTTTGAACCTTCAGCGCTGAAAAGGAATCATCATGATCAACCTTGAATTGCCCGAGCAACTGGACGGCCTTCAGCAGCTGATGCACGCCGTCGCACAAAACGTGCTGCGGCCCGTGTCGCGCAAGTACGACACGCAGGAACACGACGTTCCCACCGAGCTCAGCGTGCTCGACCGCCGGCCCAAGCCCGGTCAAGCTGCCGCAGCCGCGAAGCAACGCCCCGAGCCGGGCGTGAAGCAGCCCAACAAAAACGGGCAGAACATGCAGAGCGTGACCAGCATCCAAGAGATGTGCTGGGGCGACGTCGGCTTGATGTTGTCGATCCCCGGGCAAGGTCTCGGCAACGCTGCGATCAACGCGGTCGCTACGCCCGAGCAGAAAGAGCGCTTCGGCACTTGCTACGCTTCGATGGCGATCACCGAGCCCGCTTCGGGATCAGACTCCGGCAGCATCAGCGCGACAGCCGTGTTGGACGGCGATGAGTGGGTGCTGAACGGCGAGAAGATCTTCGTCACCGCAGGCGATCGTTGCGACACCGTCGTGATGTGGGCCACGGTCGACAAGAGCAAAGGCAAAGCCGCGATCAAGTCGTTCGTGATCCCGAAGGGCACGCCCGGCATGGAAGTCGTGAAGCTCGAGCATAAGCTGGGCATCCGTGCTTCCGACACCGCGACGATCTTGTTCACCAACTGCCGCATCCCCAAGGACAACATCTTGGGCAGCCCCGAGGTACGCGAGGGCGGCAAGCGTGAAGGTTTCGGCAAGGTCATGCAGACCTTCGACAATACGCGCCCTGGTGTCGCGGCCATGTCGATCGGTTGTGCACGTGCGGCGCTCGACCTCACCGAAGAGCTGCTGAAAAAAGAGGGCTACGAGCTGAGCTACGACAAGTCTGTGTGGGATTCGTCCGCGATCGAAGCCGAGCTGTACCGCATGGAAGCCGACTGGGATGCCGCACGTCTGCTCGTGCTGCGCGCCGCCTGGATGGCTGACAACGGGCATCCGAACTCGATGGAAGCCAGCATGGCCAAGGCGAAAGCCGGCCGCGTGGGCAACGCGATCACACTGCGCTGCGTCGAGCTGTGCGGAACGCTCGGCTACAGCCAAGAGCTTCTGCTCGAGAAGTGGGCGCGCGACTCGAAGATCTTGGACATCTTCGAGGGTACGCAGCAGATTCAGCAGCTGATCGTCGCGCGTCGCTTGTTAAACAAGTCCTCCGCTGAGCTGAAGTAACGCATGCGTTCGGCATCGGCGCGCTACAAGAGGGCGCCGATGCTGCCGATCGTAATACTCGGGCCGAAGATCATCGCCCAAGAACTGACTTCCTTCGGCTTGTCGTACGCCATCCCGGTCTGCGGGTTCCTGAGGATCGTGGTGCTTCCGACATTGTACGAGAGCCACATGTGGATGTTGATCGCAGCTTGGGTCGGTTGATTGACGTTGCCGAGGGGGATCGAGATGCCCAGGCCCGCAACCAAGGCAAGGTTGCGCTGCACTTGATCCGCGAGACCCATGCCCATCATGCCCGCCTCGAGCGCGAGTAAACCCTCGCGGCCGTCCCTGTCCAGCCACGTCACGCGCGTCAGCAGCCCGAGATTGAGTGCGAGCGTGCCTGAGGCCATACCGTCCGCAGAAAAGCGATATAAGCTCGCCGGCATCGCAGCCGTCGCATAGAACTTGAAGTTAGCGTTCTCGGCGACCACGGTCCACTGACCGCTCGGCAGCTCTAAGCGGCGGCGCACATCGTTGTTGTCGAACAAGCCCTGATCGATCACGTGCGTGATGCGCACGTTGATGCGATCGAACTGTTCTTTCACGCCGCGGATCCAGATGACCTCGGTCTGTTTGGCGTAACGCAGCGAGAGCTGCTCACTAAAGTTTGCGTCCGCGCGCTCGGCGCCGCTCACAGCGACGATCGTGACGTCGACATCCAAGCGCTGCTCACCCGACTCCGGAGGGATGCGCTCGCGGTGGACCTTCAGCCGACAGCTGTCGCGCTGAATGAACGGGATATGCGCCGGCGAGCCGGGCTGGATCAGCACGAGCTTGCCCTTTGCGTTCAGGCAAAACAGCTCGACCAGTGAATGACTGGTCACGCTCGAGGCGCCGATCGGCGCGGGAATGCTGGCTTCGCGGATCGGTCGCTGCACCGGATCGACGATCTCGCCGAAGTCCGTGTCCGCGAAGCTCGCAGGCAATCCAGTGATCCGGTACGCAAAGCGCAGCGACGTGTAGCCGCCGGCAGCGTACACGCCGCGCACGCGGTAGCCCTCAGGGCTGCGCGTCACGGTATAGGCGCCCGGCACGGTCACCGGCACGAGCTCGCCCATGCCGGCGATGTGCGAGACGTTCACGAGCGCTTCGCGATTGCGCGGGATGAACTGCACCTCGCCGTAAGCTTCGAGGCTTAGCGTGGCCATCACGGGCGGCACGCCGCTCGTCTTCTCCATGCTGACACCGAGCACCGAGCCGTCTTCTCGATACGTCACGACAGTCAACCGATCGCCGGAGATGCGGCCGATGAACAACAGCACGTACACACCGTCCGGGAGCGTCTCTACTTGCAGCACGCTCGCCGGCTCGGAGTTGGCTGCGAAGTGCAGGCGACGCACATCGGGCGCGCACCCGCTGTCCAAGCGCAAGAGCACGCGCACGTCGTCTACGTTGCGCAGCGGTGCACCCGACGCCATGGACACCGGGCAGCGCAGGACGGCCAGCGACTCGCCGATCACTGTGTCCAGCGTCTCGCCGCGCGCGACGAACACACGGGGCAGCAGGCGCACGCGCACGGCCAGGTTCGGCGCGGCCGCGGGCACGGAGGCGACCACCAGCCCTTCAGGCGTGCTCGTGCAGCGCGCGACGCCGCACTCCACACCGGACACTGCTTCGGGATGAACGAGCAGCACCTTGCCCTCGCCGTGTGCCACGTCGACCATGCGTGCATCCGGGAACATGCGCGTGATCAGGACGCGCGCCGCTGTCAGCTGCAAGCGCTCGGGGTCGAGCGGGTCGCCGTGCTCGTCGTACGTGATCACCGACGCAGCAGCGTTGCCACCTGGAGGCGCCCAGCGCAGCTCGATCAGCTGCGGCGCAGCGGGCAAGCCGCGATCGATGTTGATCGCGCACACCTCACGGTCGCGATCGCGCGAGACGTTCAGGCACACGTCATCGCCCGCGACTTCTCCGCCTTTGTAACCGATGCGTATGCCTTCGAGGCCTTCGCCCCGCAGCTCTAAGCGGCCGGCGTCGATCCCGAGCGTCACGCTGTTTGGATCGATCGTCGGATGAGGACCTGTCGCGATCAGCGTCGAGTCTTCGACCGCTGCGGTTTTGCACGCGCCCGCGTGTGGCGCGAGCACGATAGCGAGCGACTGACCGATCGCGATGTTCGGTTCCGGCTTGAGCTTGCGGCGAGTCGCATCGAGCTCCCAGCCTTCTGGCGTAGGTCCGCACAAGACGCGACCCTGCGGCAGCGTAGCGAAGCCTGCGTTGCGCGGCACTTGCAGCACCCACGCGCTGGCCGTGTCGGCCCATCCCCAACAGATCGCGAGACACAACACGTAAAGCGCCGCGCCAACAGCCCTTTCAAACCGATGCGACATCCACTCGCAAGCGTATTGCAACGCGTTACGTCACGTCTATCCGTGACAAACTGAGCGCAAAGACACCTGTTAGAACACAATCTCGGAGAGCAGCTCCTCGAGCATCTGGATCAGCTTCGACAAGCCCTCTTGCTTACGGAAGTAAGCGTCAGCGCCTGCACGTGCTGCACGCACCTTGAGTTCCGACTCAGGCAACCCCGACACAAGTACGATAGGTATTTTGCGATCTGTTAGGCGCGCTTTGAGCTGCCTGCAGATCTCATCGCCCGGCACGCCGGCGAGCACGACATCCGTCAGGATCACGTCCGGCGACATCGACTCGTACAGCAGCTCGAACTCGGGCAGGTCGCCAGCGCCCTGCACCGCATAACCTTGGTTGCGCAGCTCATGTATGAGGCGATTGCGTGCGCCCGCGTGGTCATCCAGCACGAGGATCCGGTTCAGCGCGTTGAAAGCCGCGTTGAAAGCCGCATCGGCCGGGTGCGGAGGCAATGTCGCAGCTTTGTTCCGCACCGCGAAGCGCACGAGCGACAGCACACGCCGAAAACCCCACTCTGTCGACAGGTAGCCGTCCGCGCAGAGCTGCTGGGCACGTGTTTTCAGCGCATCGTCGGGCCCGCTCGCGAACAAATAGAACGGTGCACGCGTCGCGAGCTGCAGCTTCAAGTCGATCACCGCGTTCGGCCGCGACAGCTCCGGCGAGGACGCCTCGATCAAGATAAGGTCGGCGTTTACGCACGCTGTATCGGCGGTCGCTTTCGCGCTCTCGACCGCGTAGCCCTCCTCGCGCAGCACGAGCCCGAGGGCGTGCATCACCACATCGCCATCGTGGATCAGCAGCACGACCTTCATGTCGAGATTGTAGCTCGATCAATCACAGCTGCAGTCGCGGGACTCGCTCCCTAAGCTCTGGTCGTGGCAGGTGCGCGCGCAGGCGTGAAGCTGTTGCGAAGTCGGTCAAAGCGCGCAACGCTTCGCGGCATGACAACCGTGCATGACTATCGATTGAAGACCATCGAAGGCCAAGACAAGTCGCTCAAGGACTTCGCAGGCCATCCACTCTTGATCGTCAACGTCGCTTCGCGCTGCGGACTAACACCTCAGTACACCGCGCTGGAGAGCTTGTATCAGCGCTTCAAGGGCCGCGGGCTCGTGGTGCTGGGATTCCCATGCAACGACTTCGGCGCCCAAGAGCCAGGCAGTGAGGCCGAGATCAAGACGTTCTGCGAGAGCAACTACAAGGTGACATTTCCGTTGTTTGCCAAGCTGCACGTCAAAGGTCCCGAGCGCGCCGACCTCTACGAGCACCTGACCACGCAGAGCACCGCGCCCGACGGCCCAGGTGACATCGCATGGAACTTTGCCAAGTTCTTGGTCGGCAAAGACGGGCGAGTGCTCGCGCGCTTCGCTCCGCAGACCGCGCCGGACGCCCCCGAGATCCTGAGCGCGATCGAAGCGGCCACGAAGACACCGTGAGGTGACACTTCGAGTTTCGGCCGCTGGCCGCTGCGGCTCCGTAGGTGTGGTGTGTTCGTTTTTCGTCACAGCTGTGGGCGGGTGAGCGTACAATCGCACCCGGATGTCCGCGCGGATCTCATCGGCCGACGCCGAGCTCATTCATTCACTCGAAAGCGCGTTTGCCAGGCACGCCGGCCGCGACGGGCTGATCGAGCTTCCTGAGCTGCAGCGCGTGCTCGGCCTCAAGAATGAAGGGGTCGCGCGCCGTGTTTTGAGGGCTTTCGACTCGGCCGCCGTGCCGCTCGATCGCGAAGCGAGCGGCCTGATCGACAGCCACGCGTTCTTGAGTGCGGTGCGCGCATTGATCTCCGGCGGCGAGCGCGAGCGCCTCGAGTTCGCGTTTCGCCTGTACGCCGATGACGCGGACGGCTCCATTTCAGAGCCCGAGTTGCTGCGCATGATCGCTATCAGCGCCGCCGAGAGCACTAAGGTCGCACGCGCATCGCAACCTCCCGACCAGCTCGCGCAGGCCCTGTTTCGTGCTGCGGACGCGGACCGTGACGGGCGGCTCTCGTTCGACGAGTTCGCCGGAGCGATGCGCAAGCATCCCGAGCTGCTACGGCGGATCACGCGGAGTGAGGCGCTAGGGATCGCGCCCAACGAGGCGCTTTTGCAGCGGTTGGCTGCTCCGCCGCAGCAGCCACTCACGGATGGCCCGCTGCGCGCGCTCGACAATCACCGCTACGATCTGTTGGCGCTGGCAGCGTGGGCGCTGACGAACCTCGTCGTGTTCAGCTACAGCCTCAGTCAGTTGCGCGTGCCCGATCTGCCTGGCACGGGCTGGGCTCGCTTGGCGCATGCGTTTGCCGCGTGCTTGAGCCTCAATGCCGCGTTTGTGTTCTTGCCGCTCATGCGCCATGTGGTCGCGCGCCTGCGGCAAACGTGGTGGGGGCAGAAGCTCGATATCGATCGCGCGCTGCAAGCGCACCGCCTGCTCGGACACGTAATCCTAGCCCTCGCTTGGGCGCATGCGATCGCCTACGCGCTGGCGTTTCAGAGCGGGCACCACGCGCTCGGCGTCGGCCACCTGCTGACGCAGACGTATCCGGGCGCGACGGGCGTGCTCTTGCTGCTCGCGTTCACTGCGCTGTGGTCGATCGCGTTCCTGCGCATGCGCCGGCCGGATCACTTGGACAACACCTACCGGCTGTATGCCGGACTGCTCGTGCTGATCGTGACCCATGCGCCGGGCTTCGTCCTCTGGGCTGGCTTGCCGTTGCTCGCACTGGCGTTCGAGCTGACGAGCAGGCACCACAAGCGCAGCCGGCAAGCTATGGTGCATGAGCTCACGCCGCTGCGTGCTGGCGTAACCCGGCTCGTGATCGAGCGGCCCGCGGCGTTCAAGTTCGAGGCTGGCAACTACGTGTTCGTGAACCTGCCGAACATCGCCAAGCATGTTTGGCATCCGTTCACGATCAGCAGCTCGCCCGAACAGTCAGATCTGACACTGCACGCGCAGAACCGTGACGAATGGACCGGGTTGCTGCGTACAGCTGCCGAGGTACGCGCCAAGCGTAGCTACAAGAGCTCGCTGCTCGCGCACATCGACGGCCCGCACGGCGCATCGAGCGCGCGCATCTTTCATGCGCGCAATGTCGTGTTGATCGGTGCAGGTGCGGGCATCACGCCGCTCGCGAGCGTCCTGTCCAGCATCGTCGCGCGCACGAGCAAGCAGGTCATAGGCCGCGCCGACTGCGAGCTGCAAAACGTCGAGGTTTTCTGGCTGAACCGCGAGCCGTACGCGTACGAGTGGTTCGGCGCGCAGCTCGCGGAGCTTTGCCAGCGACCGGTCCAGATCCACATCGGCGTGCACGGATGCGTCACGGGCGGAGGCACCGGTTCGACGTCAGCGGCGCTCGAGATCGCGCGACAGCTGCAACAACGCTCGGTCGGCGTAGGCGCCACGACTCACGCCGGCCATCCGGATTGGCGCATCGTGCTGACAGCCATCGCCGACCGACACGCCCCTGAGCCGGTGGAGGTGTTCTTCTGCGGGCCTCCCGGCCTGGGGGTCAAGCTGCGCGACCACTGTGCGCACATCGGGATGCGCTTCCACGAGGAAAAGTTCTGAGGGCTCCAGGCGAGCCGCATGAGCCGGGTGCCGGCCTGTCGAAAACGCCTTTCAATCGCAATAGGGACGAGCGAGCCTCCGCTCGGCGGCGTGAATTGCGACTCAGCTGCAGCTGCGAGACCGCGTAGATACTGAGGAATTCGGGCTCGATCTGCCGCCGACAGCTGCGCACGACCCGATCCGCGGCGCGAACGATATTGCGTTTCATTTGCAACAGCGACCATTGCAGACTAGATGATGCCGGCTCGAACGGACGTCGAGTTGGCGCGCTGGCATGAAGCACACTCCATCTTTTGGCCACGGTAAGCAGCTCGCACGCTGGATCGCAGCCGCATGGCTGGTTGTTAGTTTGGTGGTGTCGAGGGGCTCGGTCGTTGCACAAAGCGCTGCCGACGGCGGCGTTCCGGAGCTCGACGAGGACGCTGGCGCGCCGCCGCTAGAGCTGCCTGCTGCCCGTGTGCTCGAAGAGAGCACGGAGAAATCTACGATCGTCGTCGCGGTCCAGGGCGACTCCAAAGCCGAGCGCCAGATGCGCTCCGCCGAGGCGGTGACAGTGATCGATACCGAGCTGGCGCGCCGGCGCAGCGCGGACATGGGTGAGTTGCTCGCGCGGACCCAAGGCGTGACTGTGCGGCGCCTCGGAGGCCTCGGCTCGGACTCGCGCATCTATCTGAACGGTCTGACCGGCGAGCAAGTCCGCTTGATGCTCGATGGCATTCCGCTGGAATTTTCGGGCTATCCATTCGGGATCTCGAATGTGCCGGTGAACCTGGTGGACCGCATCGAGATCTACCGAGGCGTGTTGCCTGTGCGCCTGGGTGCTGACGCGCTCGGCGGCGCGGTGAACCTGGTGAGCGACCAAGCGGTCGAAGGCACGCATGCATCGGGCTCGTACGAGGTCGGCTCGTTCGACACGCATCGCTTGAGCCTGAGCGCGCGCCACTTGCATGAGCCGAGCGGATTTCTCACGCGCATCAGCGGTTTTCACGACACGGCACGCAACGACTATCCGGTCGAGGTCGATGTGCCCGATGCGAGCGGCCAGCCCGTCTCCGCGCGCGCGTACCGCTTCCATGACGGGTACCGCGCCAGCGGCGGCAACGTCGAGCTCGGGTTTGTGAAGCGGCCTTGGGCGCGGCAGCTCGTGCTGCGCGCGTTTATCACCGACTACGACAAGGAATATCAACACAACCGCACGATGACGATCGTGTACGGCGGGATGTCCTACGCCGAAGCCAACGGCGGCGCCACCCTGCACTACCAGCATTCGCTCGGCAGGGGCGTGACGCTGGACGCCACGGGCGGCTACTCCTACACACGTTCGCATTTCCTCGATGTGGCGAAGTGCGTGTACGACTGGTTTGGTCGCTGCGTGCGTGAGCGCCGGAAGCCAGGGGAGCTCGACGACGACCCACACGATCAGTTGTTCTGGGAGCACTCGGGCTTTGCTCGCGCCAACATGAGCTGGCGGCCACATCCACTGCACGCGATCCGCCTGAGCGTGGCGCCGACCTACACTACGCGCACTGGCGACGAGCGCTTGCCGTTCGATCCCTCCGATCGCGATGCATTGACAGCGAAGCGCAACTTGGTCTCGCTCGTGAGCGGGCTCGAGTACGAGCTCGATGCCCTTGACTCGCGGCTCGAAAACGTCTTCTTCGTCAAACAATACCTGCAGCTCTTGTCTGCCGAGGACGTGCGTCCCGGCAACGTCTTCAAAGAGACTGATCGCGCCACACCGCGCTTCGGCATAGGCAATGGCCTACGTTACGAGGTGCTCGATTGGTTGCACGCCAAGCTCTCCTACGAGCTCGCGACGCGCTTACCGAGCAGCCGTGAGATCTTCGGCGACAACTTGTTCGTGAAGTCGAACTTGGAGCTCAACCCGGAGACGAGCCACAACTTCAACGCGGAGCTGCGCGTGCCCTTGCTAGCGACGCCGATCGGAGAGTTTCGCGGCAGCGTGCTGGGCTTTCTGCGCGAGACGAAGGATCTGATCATCCTGCTTGGCGCCGAGGGTCGCGAGTCTTACCGCAATGTGTACGGCGCGCGTTCGCTTGGCATGGAAGCAGCCGCGAGCTGGACTTCGCCGCGCGAGTATCTCGTGCTCGACGGCAACACCACGTTCCAGTCGTTTCGCAACACGGCGAGCGCGGGCACGTTCGGCGCGTACGCAGGGGACCCCATCCCGCACCGACCGAACGTGTTCGCCAATGCGTCTGCGCGCGTCCAGCTCTCGGATGTCGCAGCCACCGGCGATCGCATCTCGCTGTATTGGACGATGCGCTACGTGAAGCAGTTTTATCGCGGCTGGGAGAGCCTCGGTCTCGCAGAGTTCAAGCAGTTCGTGCCCAAGCAGCTCGTGCACAGCATCGGGCTCGGCTACGTGGTGTCCGGTGCGATCGGGCGGATCAGCACGAACATCGAGCTGTCGAACATCACGGACGAAGCGACCTACGACTTCTTCGGTGTGCAGCGACCGCGGCGCGCCCTGTACGCAAAGACAACCCTGGAATTGTGACTGACGACTATCAGGATCGGAGACATAACATGTGGATCAAAACTCGCTACCCAGCACTCTTACTCGCGCTCGGCTTGGCCGCCGTCGGCTGCGAAGACGACCCTGCCCCGAGCACGGGCGACCAAGACGCCAGCACAGACAAGTCGGACGCGAGCTCAGACAAAGCTGACAGCGGCGCTTCCGAGCCTGACGCCAGCACGGGCAAGCCTGTGTACGCGATGATGACGCAGGTCTACAGCACGGATGACCGCACCGTGTACCTCTCGCTCTCGGACACGCTCGACATCAAGGAAGTCGATCTCAAAGAGGCCCGCGAGTTCCCCGGCGTCGCGAACTTCGGCACCGTGGGCGGCAGGATCTTGGTCTCGAGCGGCCAAGAGGCGACCGTGACTGCATTCGAGGTCGATGAGGAGCTGCGCTGGAAGGAGCAGAAAGTCGTCGACTTCTCGAACTATCCGCTGCCCGATGGCGACTACGCCAACTTCTTTCATCAGTACATCGTGAACGACCACACGGCCTACCTGCCGTTCGAGGTCACCAAGCGCATCATCTGGGATCCGACTGACATGAAGATCCTGCGCGTCGACGAGGAGTCTTCGCTCGAAGACAAGCTCAAGAAGGGCAACCTCGAGCTCGGCAGCGGCGGCAATCGCAACGGCATCCGCTTCAAAGGTCCGGTCATGCAGCCGTTTGGCTACGTCAACAAGGACTACCTCGACTACGGCACAGAGTCGTACGCGGCGGTCTACGACGAGGAAACACACAAAGAGTCGAAAATCATCGAGCTGCCGTGCGCCGGCGCTGCGATGACGACGCAAGACGAAGACGGCAACGTGTACTTCGGTACCTGGAGCTACCTCGGTCTGCGTAAGCTGTATGGCATCGGGCCTGCGCCCTGCGTCGCGCGCGTCAAGCCTGACCTCACGCTCGACGCAGACTTCACCACTGACTTCACGGACCTCACCGGCGGTCTGTACGTGAACAACTTCCGCTACATCGGCGAAGGCAAAGCGATCGGTAACGTGCTCGACCACAACATGCTGAACGCAGACTTCAGCAAGGAGTTCGATCCGGACGTCGATGAAGCCGCGTGGAAGAGCGGCAAGCACTGGAGCTTTTGGATCTTCGACCTGAAAGCGAACAAGGCGTGGCCGGTCGAAGGCATCGAAAACGACGTCGGCTCGGGTGCCCAGTTCGCTGTGCTCGACGGCCGCACCTTCGTGTTCCTGCCGTTCGACGACTGGAGCAAGTCCGCGGTGTACGAGCTCGACGCCGACGGCAAAGCGGAGAAGCGCTTTGAGGTCGAGGGCGACGTATTCAAGTGGGTGCGCGTACGCTGAGTAGCGCCCGCTGCAGCTTGTAGCTGCGAATGCGCCAGTCGCGCCGGTCGGCCACGCCGGCTGGCGCGACTGTGCGGATCGACGTACCGTGCCGGCCTGCCATGCGAACGAAGCGTCTGAGCCGGTGTAAGGGCTGCGGCCTGAGCCTCAATCTCTGCCTCTGCACCTCCCTGCCCGAGCTCAGCGCTGTGACACGTATCGTGGTGCTCGCGCATCGCGTCGAGCTGGCGAAGAGCACGAATACTGGCAGGCTGGCTACGCGCATGCTGGGCGCTAGCGCCGAGCTCGTGCAGAGCCACGAGCCCTGGCAGAGCTCGCACGCACCTGGCGAGACCGTCGTGCTTTTCCCGACCGACGACGCGTTGCCTCTGGAAGAGCTTGCGGGCGAAGTGCGCTGCGTGATCGTGCCGGATGGCACTTGGGCACAGGCGCGGCGGCTCGCGCGCCGTCATCCCGCCTGCGCAAGCCTCCGGAAGGTGCGCCTCCGCGCGACGCTGCGGAGCATCTACACATTGCGCCGTTCGCACTTGGAAAACGGCTTGTGCACGCTCGAAGCCGTGGCAGAGACGTTGCGCATTCTGGAAGCCGACAGCTGCGCCGAGCCCATGTTGGCCGCGTTCGCGCAGTGGGTCGAGCGCGCGCTCTTGGTGCGTGCGGGTGCGCACGACATGCGAGCGTTTCGCTCTCAGCTCAGCGATCGCGAGCAGCCAGCGCCGCTCGATCGACACGAAATCTAAGCTCACGGTTGTATCCAGCAGCGTTGAATTCCCATGGAAATTGCGGACAGCTTTGGTCCGCATTAGTCTCTGGGTTTGCGCGTGAGTATTGCAGTCCACGCGGTTTAGACTCATAAAGCCGGCGTGCGGGGTTCGTTGCTGGTCCAACCAGCGGCACTCGCTTGCCCGGGGTGTGGCTTATGTCCAACTCGCTCTCGTCGGATCTCGCGTCGCTCAAAATTGATCGAGAGGTCAAACCCAGCTCGGGAGGTCCGCTCGGCAAGATCGTCACCTTGCTGATCGTGCTGGGTTTAGGTGCTGCCGCGTACTACTTCGGCATGCCTTACCTCGAGTCTCGGTTCTTCAAGACCGAGGTCGCATTCACCGAGGTCGCGCTGATCTCGCCGGCACAGGCGCAGATCGCGCTGAGCTCCAGCGGATATGTCGTGCCGCAAGTGCGATCGCGCGTCGGTGCGCGCATCCCTGGTCGCGTGTCCAAGCTGCTCGCGAAAGAGGGCGATCGTGTGAACGCCGGCCAGATTTTGATCGAGCTCGATAACGCGAATCAGGAATCGATGATCACTGCCGCCAAGATGCGTGTCGCGGCAGCCAAGGCACGCGCGGCCACCACGCGCGCAAGCCACGACGAGGTGAGGCGTCAGGCTGAGCGTGAGCACACGCTCGTCAAACAAGGTGCCGCTCCTCAAGCGCGCGCCGACGACCTGTCGCTGCGAGCGGCGTCGCTGGCAGAACAAATCAAAGCGTCCGACGCAGAGGTCGCGGCGGCGGTCTCCGAGATCGACACGCTCAAGATCAATCTCAGTTATATGACAATCGTCTCGCCCATCACCGGGACGGTGCTGAACAAGCCACCGGAAGTTGGTGAGGTGCTCGGCAACGACTTCGGTATCGGGACGACCACCACTGGAACGATCGAGATCGCGGACTTCGATTCGCTTGCGGTCGAGACGGATGTGCCCGAGGGCCGGTTGCACGTGGTCAAGATCGGCTCGCCCTGCGAGATCGTGCTCGATGCTTACCCGCAGCGGCGCTATCGGGGCGAAGCCATCGAGATCATGCCCAAGGTGAATCGCTCTAAAGCGACGGTCGGCGTGAAGGTGAAGTTTCTCGATCCCGCGGAGGGCGCCCTGCCCGACATGGCCGCGCGCGTGAGCTTTCTGAACAAGCGGCTCGAAGACACCGAGGTCAAAGAGAAGCCGAAGGTGGTCGTGCCAGCCGCAGCGGTCGTGGAGCGCAGCGGTAGTCGAGTTGTGTTCGTGGTCGATGGGGATCAGGTGCAGATGCGTCCGGTCTCGCTCGGAGCGAAGTTCGGTGATGGGTACGAGCTCGAGCTTGGGCCCGAGCCGGGCACAAAGGTCGTGAAAGCACCACCCGTCACGCTTCAAGACGGTCAGAAGATCAAAGAGAGGAAGGCCACATGAACGACGCCAATGGCACAGGCGGCGCGCCTACGCTGATCCGGCTCGACAAGGTCGGGAAGTCTTACTTCCGCGGCAAGCAACCGGTGGAAGTGCTGAAAGATCTCGATCTCACGATGCCGGAGGGTGCGTTCGAGGCGTTGATGGGTCCATCTGGCTCGGGTAAGAGCACGCTCTTGAACTTGATCGCCGGGCTCGACAGTCCGTCGCGCGGCTCGATCACGATTTCGGGACAAGACCTCGGCAAGATGAGTGAGTCGCAGCGCGCAGCTTGGCGTGCACAGAATGTCGGCTTCATCTTTCAGACTTACAACCTGCTGCCAGTGCTCACGGCGGCAGAGAACGTCGAGCTGCCGCTACTGCTGACGAGTGTGCCCAGCAGCCAACGGCGGCAGCGTGCGTTGACCGCGTTGCGCGTCGTGGGCCTGGAAGATCGCGCGCATCACCGGCCGGATCAGCTGTCGGGCGGTCAACAGCAACGCGTAGCTATCGCACGCGCGATCGTGACCGACCCCAAGCTGATCGTCGCGGACGAGCCGACGGGTGATCTGGACCGCGAGAGCGCCGATCAGATCCTCGAGCTGTTGGTCCGGCTCAACAAAGAGCTGAACAAGACGATCGTGATGGTCACGCACGATCCGGCCGCCGCCGAGCGCGCCAGCGTCGTGCGCCGCCTCAACAAGGGCGCGCTCACATGAACCTCGCTTCCATCGCGTTGAAGAACACGCGGCGGAATTTGTTTCGCACCGTGCTGACCGTGATCGGCGTGGGCGTAGCGATGCTCGCGTTCTTGCTGATTCGGACTGTGCTGACGGCCTGGCTGGTCAGCGCGGAATACGCGGCGCAGGACCGGCTCGCGACGCGTCACAAGGTCACGTTCATCATGACTTTGCCCAAGCGCTACGTGGAAGACATCCGCAAGCTGCCTGGCATCCAAGGCGCAACGTGGATGAACTGGTTCGGCGCCAAGCTGCCCGGTCACGAAGACGCGTTCTTCGGTACGTTTGCGGTCGATCCGCAGAGCTTCCTCGAGGTGTACGACGAGATCGTCGTTCCCGCCGAGCACAAGACCAAGTGGATCGAGAACCGACGCGGCGCGCTGGTCGGCGCGCAAACTGCTCGGCAGTTCGGCTGGAAGGTCGGCGACAAAGTGATCCTCGAAGGCACGATCTTCCCCGGCCAGTGGGAGTTCATCGTTGAGGGCATCTACTCAGCCTCTCGGAAGTCGATCGATCAGCAGAGCTTCTACTTCCACTGGAACTACATGAACGACTCGTTGCCTGCGTCGCAGCAGGAGCAGATCGGCTGGATCGCGAGCAAGGTTCCGGACGCGGGCCAAGCCGCGACGCTCGCCAAGAAGATCGATGAGCTGTTCGAGCCGCGCGATATCCAGACGCTCAGCATGAGCGAGCGCGCGATGAACACTTCGTTTCTCGGCATGATCTCGACGTTGCTCGACGCGATGCAGATCGTCAGCATCGTGATCTTGATCATCATGATGCTGATCCTCGGCAACACGATCGCGATGGGCGTGCGCGAACGCACGCGCGAATACGGTGTGTTGCGTGCGATCGGGTTTCTGCCCAAACACCTGTCGACGTTCATCCTCGTGGAAGCCGGTGTGCTCGGCTTGCTCGGTGGCGGGCTCGGCTTGCTGGCTGGGTTTTTCTTGATCAACTACGGCGTCGGCCGCGTGATGGAAGAGACCTTCACGGGCCTCTTCCCGTACTTCCGTGTCGCGACGCAGGACATGGTGATCTCGATGGTGCTCTCGGTTGCGCTCGCGGTGATCGCCTCGATCGTGCCGGCGTACAACGCGAGCAAGCTGCACGTGACAGACGCGCTTCGAAAGCTGGGGTGAGGCGATGATTCCGATCCGCTACAACATCCGATCGCTCGCAGTCCGCAAGACGACCACGTTCGCCACCGCAGCCGGCATCGCGCTCGTAGTGTTTGTGCTCGCGGCATCCCAAATGTTGTCGAACGGCATCCGCAACACACTCGGCCGAGCCGGCGAGCCTGATCACGCGATCGTGTTGCGCAAGGGCTCCGACAACGAGATGTCGAGCAACTTAGAGACCAAGACGATCAATTTGATCTACGCGGCGCCTGGCGTGAAGCGCGATGAAGGCGGGCAGCCGCTCGGTGTCTCGGAGCTTCAGTTGGTGATCGCGCTCGAAAAGCCGGGCACCGGCGGCCAGGTCTCGAACGTGTCGGTGCGCGGCACGACCGACAACGTGCTGAAGTACCGTAACCACGTGAAGATCGTCGCGGGCCGAGCGATCCAACCGGGCGCCGACGAAGCGATGATCGGCACGCGGCTACGAGGTCAGTTCGCAGGTTTGGATCTCGGTCAGAGCTTCGAGATCAAGAAGAACCTCAAGCTCAAAGTCGTCGGCATCTTCGAAGCGCAGGGCTCGGCACAAGAATCAGAAGTTTGGACTGACCTGGAGATCGTGCGCAGCGCGTTTGGTCGCGAGGGCTTGGTGTCGTCAGTATCGGTTGCGCTCGAATCAGCGGCTAAATTCGACGCGTTTCGCGTTGCGATGGAGAGCGACAAACAACTCGGGCTCCAGGCATACAGCGAGACCGCATACTACGAGAAGCAATCCGAAGGCACAGCCGGCCTCGTCACGTTCCTCGGCGGCGCGATCGTGTTCTTCTTTTCGGTGGGCGCGATCATCGGCGCGATGATCACGATGTACGCAGCGGTCTCGCACCGCAAGCGCGAAGTCGGCACGTTGCGCGCGCTGGGCTTCTCCCGGCTCACCATCCTCTTCTCGTTCCTATTAGAAGCCATCCTGCTCTCACTGTTAGGCGGCATCATCGGAGCAGCGGCCTCACTCAGCATGGGCCTGGTCCACTTCTCGATGATGAACTTCAACAGCTGGTCCGAAGTCAGCTTCAGCTTCGACCCAGCCCCCGACATCATCATCTCAGCCATAGTTCTAGGCGGCTTCATGGGCATCCTAGGAGGCCTATTCCCAGCCATCCAGGCCTCAAGAACATCGCCAGTAGAAGCGATGCGCGAGTGATGTGAGGCCAGCGAGCTCACCAGATGGTGCGGACGTCTGGGAACTCGTGCATTGCTGTGTCCTTCGTTAGCAGAGGAACGCCTCGGTTGAGCGCAGTCGCAACGATCACGCGGTCCGCGGGGTCTTGGTGAGCCCATGGCAACGAGACGCTGCGAAGCCAAGTCGCGGTGTCCACTGCAACCAACTCGATGACGGCGCCCTTCTCGAGGCGACGAACGAGCTCATCCACTGAGATGGGCAGCTCGAGTTTGCCGCGCTTCACCTTGATCGCGATTTCCCAGAGCGAGATGCTGCTGGCATAACCGCCGTGCCGCTCCGCCTCTGCCAAGACTGTATGCGCGGTGTCCGACAGTCGGTCTGGATCGAGTGCCCACCAAAGCAATGCGTGGGTGTCCAACACGATCATGTCTCAGTCCACTCGTCCGTCGACGGCGCCAGCGGATCCTCGTGATAGACGACCTTCCCCCGAACATCGGCGAACAGCGTGGACGCCGGCACTCGCTTGCGGATTCGTACGACGCGCAGCACGGGCTCGTTGTTGTCGGTAACGATGAGCTCCTCGCCGGTCTCTTCCACTTTCCTGAAGTACTCCAACATCTTAGCCTTCAGCACACTCTTCGAGACCGTCTTCACCCCACACATTATGACTATGGTCATGACCACAGTCAACACGAGCAGAGTAGTCGCTCAGGGAATCTCGAATCGCTTGGGTGTGACGCGAAGCTGACCGTCGCCGTCGACGCTCTCCTCCTTGCACTGCAGGGTTGTGTCACTCGACCAGCGCGGCTCACAGCAACGCGAAACCGTGAGCAAGCGCTGGCCGGCTGCACCAAAGACGATTACGTCATGCAACCAGTTGTCAGCCGCTTGCTCGACCACACACTGCACCGCAATTAACCCCTTTCGGCCGCTCAGGTTCGCCGGCGTCAAGCAGTTCTCTGCAAGGACCACTCGCGAGCTGCCGGTATGCAGCTCGAGACGAGTCCGCCTCCCTTCGAGCGGATCTTCAGGCGCCTTCTCGAAGTAGCGCACGGCCGCAACCGCGCGCCCATCGTTGAGAGCAAACATCGTCGAAACGCGATCCTCGTCGCCCCAGTTCACCGCGCTGCTCGGAACCGCTGCTATCGATGGATCCACAGCGTGCACCCTGTGCGCCAAGAGCGACTGCGGCTTCACATCGCATCGCTTCAAATATGCATCCGCAAGGCTCGACCGCACACGCGAAAGCGCAGCCTCGGCAGCTGCTGGATCCGCAGTCACATCAGCAGCGAAGCCAAACACATTCGCCTTCTCCCCACAATCGCCTGTCGCAAACACAACCCCACGCGGAAACCGCTCCATTAAACCACGAGCCTTCGAAGCGATCGCTGCAGCACTCTTATCGCTTGCCCCAACAACCAACCAAACCCGACTCGGATTCGCAGCCGGCGAGCCGCCAGCCACCAACACCCAAAGCGCCAAAATCAAAGAGATCACAATCCACTCTCTTCTTTCACACGATGCAAATCCGAGTTCGACACCAGCTGCACGTGGGCTACGTCTTTGAACGTCTTCCAATCGCCACCCCAATACAGCCGTTGGGCCTTCGCCTCCTCTCCCAGAGCAATCCAAAAGCCGGCAACAGATGCGGCATTCGACCACGCGTATCGCACGTCGATGATATCCGCTGCGTATGCGTTCGGCGTGCCGTCTTTCAGCTGCGCGTTGTGAAAGCTGAACTTAACTGTTGAGTGGCCCTTCTTCACAATCTCCAGTTGCGCTGCCACAGAACGCCAACCGAAGTGGACCTTCGGTTGGAAACCTCGCTTGGTTAAGGCCTCGAGAACAGCAGTCACCTTGGGCCGCATATCTACGTGCATACTTTCGAGCTTCTTTTCGTGAGTCCACCTCGCGCTGTCACCAGCCCATTTGGCCAGTGGAGCCGTGGCGGGCATCGTCGCGCCCGGACGGACCAGATGCCGCCACGTGGACTTCGTTGGCTCAACCACGCCGTCAGGGCTGCTCAGAAACGTTGCCTGGAACGAACGAATAGCCGTGATCGTTTTCTGTCCGCAAACGCCATCGACCCGGCCCGCTCGGAAACCTTTTGAGTTCAACAGCGTTTGCACGGTCTTCACATCACTAGCGCCGTTCCTGGCACCCTCACCAACAGATTCAAGAATTACCATACGCCCCCTGATCCGGTCTCTTAGTCGTCGCTATCGAACACAGTTGCCATCCTTCGCGCACTTGCCGAGGTCCCCATCTGCCAAGGTGCAAGTGCGTCCCGATATGCTTGGGTCGGGGGCTGAGCCACAACGATGTTCGACGCAGGTGGCTGTCCAACATTCCTCGCGAGGCGTCGGGCATGATCTCGCAGCCCCGCATTCGTTGTGCTGAAAGCACCGTTCCTCGTAGCAATAGGGTGCTTCGGCTGGACATGGCCGCTTCACAAACGCCTGACCATCCTGGCACTGCACCCGCGTGTCGATGGACTCGCATTTCCAAGAGTTTGCCTCGCAGAAATCGCAGCGCGCTGCAGCTTCGTTGCAGTGCTTTCCCGCGCATGCCTCTTCGACGTAGGCCGTGCCGTCGTCACTGCATCGACGAAGTCTATTGGCGTTGCACTGACCTGAACCCGGCGCGCACATTGCAACATCGCATCGCCCAGCGGTCGGATTGCACAACACCGCGCTGGTGCACTCCAGCACCAGCTTCTGCGTGCGTGCATCGGACTCACATTGCTTCAACGCGTTCCCGTCACAACTGAACGAGCCTGGTGAGCATTCGCCTGACGGGCCGGCGACCGCGCTGGGGTTCTCACCCATACCAGCCGGTGCACCCATGCTCGTCTCTGCGCGCTCAGACGCGGTATCTGCAGGAACGTTGGCTTGCGCCCCGCTTTGGTCAGCTTGAACGGAAGCCGTTGCCCCTTCGCTAAGCGGCGCGCTCGAGACCTGAGGCAAGATGCAGCTCGCGAGACAGAAGAGAAATGACGAACCAAGCAGCGAGCGCTTAAGGAAAAGCGCACAGAACGAGGCCGTCGTACGTGCATGTGCCGCTCCTGATGACGTGCCAATAATGAAGTGCCGCACGTCACATCATCGGTCAGGTCGCGCTCGAGTTGCGGACGAATAGAAGCTACGCAGGTCGCGCTTCCGAAGAGGCGCGACCTGCGGTTACTTCGAGGCTGTTAGAGGCAAGCGCCAGTCGGCGAGCCTAGGAGGTTGCAGGGGGCGCAGAGCTCGCCTTGGGCGCAGCCTCCTCTCGAGAGGAGTGCTGCTTGCGCTTGGTCGGGGATGCATGCGTTGACGCATACGCCTTCACCCAAGATGCTGCTGCAGGTTTGGAATTCGAACGCGGGGTCGGAGGCTTTTGCGATCGGGGCGCACAGCTTGCCCTCGGCGCACATCTCTTGGCGCAGTGCCATGGCCTGGCCACCTGCGAGCTCGGGCGAGACGCATACGCCGACGGGTTGACCGTTGCTCTCGCCGCAGCAGCGCGCAAACGTTTGCGCTGGCTTCGCGGGCTTGTCCCCGTTGACGGTGCAAGCACCCGTGTCTTCACCTGTAATCGGATCGTAACACGGAGCGCAGAGCTCATCCGTGCCGCATCCTGCCGTCGGCAAGCGGTCTCGCTGCTTCGCGACCGCACCGCCCACGCAAGTGGAGATGCAGCGCCCTTCAGCGCCATCGATCGAATCGCAGGTCGTGGCTTTGAACGTCGGATCAGTGAGCTCGGTCGGAGCGCACAACGTGCCCGTCCCGCAAGTATCCTGGTCCAAGTTCTTCGCTTGCGCAGCTGCGAGCTCCGGTGGCACGCACAGGCCGCGGTCGCCGCAGCACTTGTCGAAAGTCTTCGGACCTTCAGTCGGGCCAGGATCGCAACCCTGTCGGCACGCCAGCGTGTCTTCACCAGTTCGCGGGTCGTAGCACGGCGCGCAGAGATTACTGCCCGTGCACACGTCCTTCGGCAACAGGCTCATCTGCTGCGCCACCTGCGGGACACACGTCGAAGTGCAACGCCCTTCGACACCGTTGATCGACTTACACTTGGTCAGCAGTGATCGCCCGGCAGCGCTCGCGAGCTCGATCGGCACGCACTTCGTATTTTCCGCCTCGCAGTTCGCGAGCACGTCGATCGTTTCTTGCGACGCGATCGCGCGCAGCGTGCTGATCGGAAAACACACGCTGTCCTGCGCGGGACAGATTTCGGCAGAGCACTTCGGGAAGCGACTCACGTCGAGCGGAGTCTCCGGCGGCATACAGCCCGCGTCTTCATCGCCCGACATTGCGGGCCCAGCATCCATATCGCTCATCGACATGCCAGCATCGACTAAGCTCATGCCACCAGCGCCGGCTTTCGCGCCGCCGCCGCTCATGCCCGCAGCGGCTGACGCGTTCGAACCGCTCGCTCCGGTGCCCACGGACATGGCCCCAGAGCTACCGCTGGCGGCGCGACCACCGCTGCCGGTCGCCGTGCCAGCGTCGACCATCGCAGCACCACCCGGCGAGCTCGACCCCGCCTTCGGGGTAGAAGTCGTTCCTGTCGCTGCCAACGGCTCCTCTGCTGGCGAATCGCTGCCACAGCCAGCGGAAACCAGGGAGCTGATCCCAAGCAACGCCGAACAGACCAACACGCTCCTGCGTCTCGATGAGTCTCTGCTCACCGCGCAATGCCATCCTATGCTTCCCATAAGTCTCCCTCGTCGCATTCCCACTTGGATCCGAAACGGTAGCTACAAGTCGTGTTTCGAGCATGGCTCCGCACCGCGAGTGCGCAAGCTCCAAACACGCGTATTCGGCTGGGGAAACGCTAAAGAGTGCCTAAACGAAGCTGTCAGCGGCAGCAGCGTTTGGCCGCAGTCATCGACAGGCTAAATGGAACGCGCGAGCGAGTATGCGTGCTTACGCATGCTTAGCGCGCGGCGCGCATCAACCACTTGGCTGAAACCTCAGAAGTGGAGGTTCATACCCACGGCAAGGACATTCATCCCCGACCGATAGGTGCCGGAATTGATGATCACCGGAGGCTCGCCCGCAGAGGTCTTCGTGAGGTTCTGCGTGAGGCGTGCCTCACCATCAGCACCGGCCGGGTTTTCAGCGGGAAGCACCTGTGCCTGCATGCCGCGTGAAGGAGCTGTGCCCGAACGCTGATCGATGTTCGAGACCTTGCCGGTCGCCTTGTACTCTTCCTCGTAGATCGCTTCGCCAGTCTTATGAGCCGGCGCCGCGACCACCAAGGTCTCTTGGAAGATGTGTGAGAAGGACGCGATCAAATCGACCGTGCGCGACACACGCAGCATCACGCCGGCGTGCAAGCCGAGCCGAGACACTGGCCAGTAGTCGAGCTGCATGTACGCCGGATCGACACCACGCGTCTCGTAGTGACCGCCGATGCTGATGGCGAACAAGCCGGGAAACAGATTGTAAGTTCCACCGACGCGCGCCGAGATTTGATCCTTGAAGCCTTTTTGAATGACCGTGTACGGCTGCGTAGAATCGGGAAACATCGCAGCGCGGATCATCCCGTCGAGCCCCTGGGATTTGATCGACTGGTTCTGAAGGTACTCGACACGCTGCTCGGAGACGCGCGAGTTCATCTGATATTCGAGGTCGAACTCGATGTCCCAGCGCTCGTCTTCGAGCGCATCGTGGATGCGAACACCGTCGTGTCCCTCAGGCTCTTTGTTACCAGTCCCGGTGGGCCGCGGCGCGAGTCGCGACGCATAACGAATGCCTCCACGCAGCTGCCAAGGGAACTGCTGTCGCACGCCCGTGATCTGATTGACCGTCGTGTAAGCCTGAGCGTTCGGGTCGGCGAAACCCGTGGTCATCTCGATTGTGCCCGGGGCGTTCAGGTTGCCGTGGTAGCGAAAGGCGCCAACGATATCGAGCGAGTCGAACGGCACGAGATGCAGTGAGCCGGTGATCGCCGGAACAAACCAGTCCGTGACCCGCACGCGCGAGATGATGTCGCCCGAGGGCGTCGTGCCTGCCGACACGACAGCCATGTTGGTCTGGTCGACGTTGAAGATACCCCACTGGAACGACGCACCGACGCGCAGCCAGTTGGTCAAGCGCACGCCGATGCCGAACGTCGGATACAGCGCGAGCGTGCCCGAGCGCATCGTCAAGTAGCGCGTCGGCGCAGGACGCAGACCGTTAGGCGTCGAGATCGTCCCGTTGTCATTGCCCCAGCGACCTTGCGGGGGAGCGTTCGGAAAGAGCAAGCCGAAGCCGATACCGACCGCCTCGCTCAAGCGCGCAGAGAAACCGACCTGCGGGATCGGCGTCCAGTCCTGGTCGACGCACACGGTGTCGAGCTTACTGTTGTAATACGACTGCTCAGCCGGTCCGATCATCGATGGGTTGCCGAGATTGAGCTGCAGCGATTCGCCGGTGTTCGGATCGGTGAGCTTCGCAGGCTTTCCACCGCCGTAGGCGCCCCAGCCGTAGTAGCCGATAGGCTCCATGCAGGCATTCATGAGCGCGAGGTTCGCGTTGATCGAGAGTTGCGTGCCACGCAGCTCGGCGAGCCCCGCCGGGTTGTAGAGCAACACCATGGGGTCGTTCGCTTTGGCAGTGACTGCGCCTCCGCGACCGTTGGCTTGTGCACCAGCGCCCGTGTACTCGATTCCACCGGCTGACGCGCGGTTTGCCACCATCATCGCGGCCGCGACACAGAGCATCCTGCACACTGAAGCTCGCATTCCTATCACTCCACCAAGGTATCTAGACGTGGACGCGAGCACGGCACAAAGCGCACCGTGCTCGCGAACTTCAGGACCTTACGTCGGTTGCACTCACTGATTCGCAGGGAACGCTGCAGCGCGGACCTGTTCGCAGGTGAAGTCCTGGCCCAAGTCGCCGAGACGAACGACCGCGGACTGCGGACCCTTACTGGCTGTGTGATCGAGCGCCATATCAGCTGCTGCAGTCGGGTGGACCCAGTCAGCCGGCGGCATCTCGCCAACCTGGAGCACGTGGTAGTTCGGGTTGTTCTTATCGACGAACTCCGACTGCGCGGGCGTGCACTCGGCGCCGTCCTTCGTGAGGCAGTTGAACGAACGTGACTCGAAGCCCATCGCAGTCGCCGCACCGGCGCCGCTCATGCAGTCGGCACCGATCGCGCCCGATCCACCGAGACGCGTCCGCAGACCGATGTACACGTTCTTGGCACCGTCGCCCGTCAGACCCGCTTCGACGCTGAACGGAGCGGCGCCGTACTTCCAAGGACCGAGGAGTGCCTCGCCCGCGCAAGGGTATGGTGCTGCGGGCGGCATGCCGGTCTGTTGAATCTCGACCGTGACGCCGGGCTTGCCGTCGCCGTCTTGATCTGGGAAGCACTTCTCACCCGCTCCACTCGGACAGGTGAACGTGGTCGTCTCGGTGTAAGGCGGGAACGGCGCGTCGACCGACGCGAGCTCGATGCCGACCAAACCTGCTGTTGGATCGACCGTCAGCGTGTCACCCGGGTTGAAACCCGAGGTGCTGCCAGTGGTCGTGAACTTCGGAATGTTCGGCTGATCCCAGAGCGCGTCCGGGAACACGATCTGAATGATGCCGCACGTGGCCTCGGTGTAGAGCGGAGGAAGACGCGTGCCGCAACTCTTCATGAGCGCCTTGCCGCCGCTGCCGTCCTCACAAATGTCGCTCAACTCACCCAGGAACCAGACGGTGATCTTGCCGCGACCCGGATCGTAGAGCGTGGGGCTGTTGTTCTCGTCGCGCCACCACACGTCGACCTCGGTCTTGAGGGCGTAGACGCCGGGCGCCTTGGCCTTGCACATGCCTTCTTTGGCAGGCTTACCGCACATCGCGAAGTCGCTGCCGGTGCCCGGCGCGGCCTCGCCAGCTGCTCCGGTGTTCGACCCTGCCGTCGGACCGCCGCTGCCGCCGGCCGGCTGCGTGGTGCTGCCACCCGTGCCGCCAGTCGATGGGGCAGGCTTCGCGCCTGTTCCGGCGGACGGCGCGGTGGTCTTTCCGGCAGTGCCGCCAGACTGCATACCGGTTGTGCCTGCGCCCCCCGTACCCGTACCTGGAGCTGGAGTCCCAGCCTGGGAGGTGTTGTTCGTCCCAGTACCGGTGTTGCTACATGCCCCGATAAGGCTGATCAGACAGCCAATTTTCACGAAAGATGGCGCGTGACGCATATTTGGCACCTTTTTGCAGCTTATTCTTATCAGTTAGTCACTAACTGTGTAGTTCCTGTACCGTGATCTGCGCTTCTGTCCAGCTGAAAGCGTTCACACATCTCCAACCTTGCACATCCACGTACACACCGAGAACGCAGTGGCGCAGCGCCACCTGTCTCGCAGGCGATCCCTCAATCGTTGTCTTTGTCACCTGGACGGCGAGGTCCGGAAATCTCGAAGACCGTGCGATAGGCGAGCTGGAAAGTGACCGGCGCCTTGAACAGATGGTTGCCGTAGACATCGCCAGTCGGCACGCCATTGACCGTTCCGCCGATGCCGACGAGCACTGACAGGAAGAGGATGTCATTGCGCGGACGCAGGCCTGGACGCGTGGTGTACGTAAAGCCGTAGTTCACTTGCGTGTTTCGCAAGCCGTCGAGCGGATAGTTGAGGATCTGGACCTGGGGTCCGATCGCACCGAACGAGCGATGCTTGAGAAACAAGGTCGTGTCCGAACGGAACAGCATGCCGGCGTCCCGCATGATGCCGAGACGCCAGTCGAATGTTCGGTCAGGCCCCCCCTCGAAGCGGAGACCGTTGACCGAGAGGAACACCATGTGCTCGTTGAGCGGGAGCGACAACGTCGCGCGCGCTTCACCGAAGCCCGAGATCTGGTTGTTGGAGAGGCCGCCCCACTCGACATCGCGACGGCCCGTGCGATCGAAGCGCTGGCCAGAGTCGAGCGAGATGTTGTGGAACACATCGCGAATGCCAGCGGACGCACCGAGCGACAACACCACCAAGCGCAAGTCAGCGTCGACCTGCGACTCCATAAACACCAGCGTCGGCAAAACGTTGGCTTTGATGTTGAGCTCATTCGCAACGCCGTAGAACGGGATGCGGTGCTCGAGCTGCAGCTGCGCGCCTGGGAAAACGAGATCGATGTTCGCGTAAGTGCCGGCGGGTTGGGGAGCTACCATCCAGTCGCGCCGTTGCTCTGCTTGTGCGTGCTGCGTTGCTAAAAGCGTTGCCGCCATCAGCAGCGTCACGCACACAAACTTTGGTAAGCGCATTCAGCTCCGCTCCGCTCGTTTCGGTAGGCAACTTTCCCACACCAACGTAGGTGCGCAACGTAGAACGAGATGGGAACCAGCGAAAGAGTTAATGTCGCCTGTCTGTAGCGTTTCGGGAGACTGACGCCGTTAGCGGCAGCGCCGATAGCTCTTGCAGACATGTGACGACGCAGTGAGATCCCTACGTGATGCTGACTGTGGCGATGACGTGGATCGCCATGCATAGCCAGGACAAGTTGGTCACCCGCCGCGTTGTTCGATCTTCCCCCAAGTGTCCCGAAGCTCGATGGTGCGATTCCAAACTGGCTTGCCAGGTTGGCTCTCGACGCTATCGACGCAGAAGTATCCGAGACGCTCGAATTGGTAGCCTTCGCCTGGCTTCGCATTGGCAAGCACAGGTTCCAACTTGCAGCGCGTGAGCGTTTCGAGCGAGCTCGCGTTCAGGAAGCGCTTGAAGTCGTCACCTTCGTTTGGGTTCTCTTGTGAGAAGAGCCGATCGTAGAGGCGTACTTCGCCGTCGATCGCGTGCTCAGCGCTGACCCAGTGCAACGTGCCTTTGACTTTGCGGCCGTCTTTCGGGCTGCCGCCGCGCGAGTCCGGGTCCCACGTGCAGCGCAGCTCTTCGATCTCCCCCGTATCAGGGTTCTTTACGACTGAAATACAGCGCAGGAGACAAGCGTATCGCAAACGTACTTCCTGACCTGGCGACAGTCGGAACCACTTCTTGGTCGCAACCTCTTTGAAGTCTTCTTGCTCGATGTACACGACGCGCGAGAACGGCACTTTGTGGCTACCGCGTTCGGGGTACTCCGGATGATTTTGCGCGTCGAACCACTCGACATGGCCTTCGGGGAAGTTCTCGATCACCACGCGCAACGGACGCAACACAGCCATCGCACGGTTGGCACGCGCATTGAGGTCCTCGCGCAGGATGTACTCGAGCAACGCGACGTCGACGATACCATCGCGCCTGCCCACGCCGATGCGATCACAGAACCCGCGGATAGCTTCGGGTGTGTAGCCACGGCGACGCATGCCAGCGAGCGTCGGCATGCGTGGGTCGTCCCAGCCTGACACGAGCTTTTCATTCACGAGCTGCAAGAGCTTGCGCTTGCTCAGCACGGTGTAGCTGAGCGCGAGCCGCGCAAACTCGATCTGCTGCGGGTGCGTTTGCACGGGCAGTTGATCGAGGCACCAATCGTAGAGCGGTCGGTGATCCTCGAACTCCAGCGTGCAGAGCGAGTGCGTGATGCCTTCGAGCGCATCGGACACGCAGTGCGCGTAGTCGTACATCGGGTAGATGCACCACTTGTCGCCAGTGCGGTAGTGATGCACGCGGCGGATCCGGAACAGCACCGGGTCGCGCAGGTTGAGGTTGCCCGAGCGCATGTCGATCTTCGCACGCAGCACGTGTGCGCCATCGGCGAACTCACCTGCACGCATACGCCGGAACAGGTCGAGGTTTTCATCGACGCTGCGCGTGCGGAACGGGCTGTCTTTGCCAGTGCGATAGAAGTCGCCGCGTTGCGCGGCGATGGCTTCCGGCGTTTGGCTGTCGACAAAGGCTTTGCCGTCCTTGATCAGAACTTCAGCGAACTCGTACAGCTTGTCGAAGTAGTCCGACGCGTAGAACAGCCGGTCTTCCCAGTCGAAGCCCAGCCAACGCACATCGCGCTTGAACGCTTCGACGTACTCGACGTCCTCCGTAGTGGGATTGGTGTCGTCGAGGCGCAGGTTGCACAGACCGCCATACTTCTTCGCGGTGCCGAAGTTCAGGCAGATGCTCTTCGCGTGCCCCATGTGCGCGTAGCCGTTCGGCTCCGGCGGGAAGCGTGTCTGCACACGCCCCGCGAACTTCCCGGTGCGCTGGTCTTCGTCGATGATGTCGTGGATGAAGTTCGGGCCGGCCTCATAGCTGTTCGGCTCGGCGGCGTTTGCCTTAACTGGCTCAAGTTGGTTCGCATCAGACATCGACGGACTCACCCTCCCGGAAAGGGGAGCATAACCAGAAACCACTTCCTGGAGCCACACTTGCGTGAATCGTGAGCCCTGTCATGCCCGCCTCCGCACGCTTCGCATAAAGGCGAGCGCATCGTCTGCGTGGCGCTCGAAGCGCAGCTCGTGGTGGAAGCGAGCGACCACGAAGCCCTTGGGGTCGATGACAAAGGTCGCGCGCTGGACGCGGTCCACGACCGGAAACAATGCCTTGTAGTCCCGCGCGATTCGGTAGTCCGGATCCGCGAGGATGGCGAACGGCGTCTGGTAGTGACTCGCGAACTGACATTGGGTCTCGATCGGGTCCGGGCTGACACCCACGATCGCCGCACCCAACGTGGCGAGCTCGGAAGCCGCGTCACGGAAACGCACGGTCTCGCGCGTGCAGCCGTACGTAAACGAAGCTGGATAAAAGAACAGGACGAGATGCCGGCCGCGGAAATCTCCGAGGCTGAGTGTCGTGCCGTCGCTGGCAGGCCCTGAGAAGGCGGGTGCCGGGACTCGGGGTGTCTTCCAAAACGTAAATGCCATGGTCGCTGGTCAATGAAGGTGGGGGTATGTCCGAGCCATCAACCAGCGTGGTTGTGCAGGCTGCTGCCGGAAAAAGCGAGGGGCCGATGTGTCGTAATATTTCGGGGCACCCCCTACATCGTCGACCGCGAGTAGTCTCTCACGATTCTGTTGGCTGGCCGCGAGCGGCGGCGCACAGTGAAGAGTGGGTTTGCTGGTCAAGGTCGGCCAGCGAATGTAGGGTCAGGGCGCTATGAGCAGTGCACGGGAGCGAAACCAAATATGAGCCGGCCACGGCTGATTGCGTTCGAGGGCGTGGACGGTGCAGGCAAAAGCACGGCGCTCAAAAATGCGGCAGACGCGCTGCGCGCCGCAGGCGTCCGCGTCTATCTGCCCCGGGAGGGCAAAGAGCACGTATCGCGCCCTACCCGCATGATCCGGCAGCTGACCCGCGATCCGCGCAACTACATCTTGAGCGCCCAGGCGGAGCTGCTCTTGTATTGCGCGCGCGAAGCCCAGGTCATGAACGAGCTGGTGAAGCCCGCGCTGCTGCGCGGCGAGACCGTGCTCACGGATCGCTCCTTCCTTACACCCGTGGTGCTCGGTATGGCGCGCGGGCTCAAGCAAGAGGATTGCGAAGCGGCCTCGCGCCTGGCGAGCTCGGGCATCGAGCCGGACCTGACCTTGGTGTTCGATGTGCACCCACGCACGAGTCGCCTGCGCAAGCGTCTGGAGCGCGTGCGCACGCACACGCTGGGCGAAGGGGGCCGCAAAGGTCTCGCAGGCAGCGCGTTCAAAGAGCGCGTGCGTGATGGCTACGCAGTGGTGGCCGAGACACGTCGCTACCCGATGTTCCATGTCGAGCGTGCGACGCCGAAGCAGATGGCCGAGCGCGTCGTACGCGTGGTGATGGAAGGCCCGAACGCCCGGACCGACGAGAACCCGCTCGACGCCGAGCCACGCTGGCTCTCTCCACCGGGTGTGAGCTTCCTGGAAGCGCTCGAGAGCCTGCCGTTGGCGGAGGCGCTGTTCTTCGGCGATGGCTTGATCGCGACGCGTGCACTACGCAAGCGCGCGCTGGCCTCGGAGCCCGCGCTGACTGCCTTCACCTTGGATGCCGAAGATCCGCTGCGCGAAGCGGCCGCGGCCGTTGAGCCCGAGTACGCGCTGCAAGGTTACGTCGGCAAGCCGTTGGGCGGTCCGGATGACTTGCGCGTGCGTTACGCGGAGCGCGCACCGGAAGCCTGCGTGCTCGCGCTGCGCGGCTTGGGCGACGAGCTTAGCGACCAGCTGCGCGAGCGCTTCGTCGAAGCGCACCCAAATGCTGTGTTGGAGAGCTTGGCCTGGCGCGACGACGACCGCGCTTGGCGTCTGCGCGAGCGTGCCTACCCTGCTGGCGATGACGACTCGCGGGCGATGAGCTTGATCGGCTGCCAGAGCCCCCGCAGCCAACAGCTGCGAGAGCAGCTGTTCGACAAAAACCCCTTGGTCGCGCTGTCGAGCTTGCGAGGCAACCGCTCGGAGCTGGGCGATAGCTGGCTCGCGCGCATGAGCGAATACGCTCCCAAGCTCGTGCTCTCCGCGCTGGCCGGCCGGTCGGATCCCTATTCGTACCAGCTGCGCGACGCGCTGTTCGAGACCGGCCGCGAGGTGATCGACACCGTTCGCAGGCTCGCTGACGACCAAGCGTTCGCATTGCGCGAGCGCGCGCTGACCCGCTGGCCGTCGACCGTCGCGCACAGCTTGCTCGGGTTGCCAGAGTCGCCGCGCACCCGTAGCTTGCATGAACGCTGCGAAGCGCTCGCGCCGCGCGACCTGCACATGCAACGTCGTCTCGCCTTGCTCAACGAGCAACCGCTCGCCCCAAGCTGGACGAGGGTTTCATCCAGCAGCAACACGGAGATCGAGCTCGAGGCTGATCTCTGAGGATGAATGTGGCGTCGGTACCCTCCATCACACACGATCGCGTCGAGCTGAAATTCAAGGTCAGTGCAGCACACGCGAGCGTCTTTGCGCGCGGGCTCACCGCGCACGTGGCGGAGCACCGTTTCGAGGGTAAAGGCGCAAACCGCTTGCCGCGTGCGCGTCACTACGTGACGACCGTGTACTTCGACACGCCGAGCCTCGACTTGTACCGCGCGGTCCGTGGCAGCGAAGAAAACCTCAAGGTGCGCGCGCGCGAATACTACGACGTGCACCCGGAGCTCTTAGAGCTGGCAACACACGCAAACCAAGTCGTGCGCTACAGCCCGGTGTTGTGGGTCGAGGTCAAAGGCAAGCACCAAGGCCGCACATACAAGCGCCGGATCGGCATCCCGAAGACTGACGTGAGCGCGTTCTTCGAGCGGGGCGAGGTCAGCGAAGCGATGCACGCGCTGCAGGTCGATCAGCGCGGAAAAAAAGCCGACGACGTAATCGCCGAGCTGCTCGACCTACGCGCGCGCTACGCGGAGGCTCTGCGCCCGAGCTGCATCGTGAACTATCGCCGCACGGCTTTTCAAAACCCCGCGGGCACAGTGCGCATCACGCTCGACCAGCGCCTCGCATGCTTTGCCCCGACCGACGAGCTGTTGATGCAGCCGAAACCACTGCTCCGCGAGTATCTCGGCCGCGCGCGTTACGAAGAGCCGGCGTTCATTCTCGAGGTCAAGCTCACGGGCGACTTGCCGGGCTGGCTGGAGCAGCTCATGCAGTCGGCACACGCCGAACAGTTCGCGTTCAGCAAGTTCGTCACGGCCTCTGAATCGGTTTACGACAGCCAGCAAACTGGGCTCCCGCCCACAAAGTAGCGGGCTGTTCACACCCCAGATCCGGGCCGCGACAAGAGCCGAAAGTGGTACAGTGGTGTGCTTCGCGCTCAACTCGTGATCTATGCCGGATGGCCCTGCGTTTCGTCGTCGAACAGTCCTGCTCGGGATCGCGTCCGTGTGTGTGCTTGCGTACGCCTTGTACGAGGAGTTTGGGGTCACTGAGCCGCTCGATCAGGTCGAGCCGGAAGCGTCAGAGGTAGACGGGGATCTCGGCAAGCTGCGCATCCTGTCGGTGCAGCCAGGAGCTGCACCTCCAGGAGCGGCCGTGTACGTGCGCTTCGATGGCGCCGACTCGGATGAGCCGAACGAGATCGCGGTGCACTCGGGCAAAGAACCGCTGCAGGTCCTGAAGATGCGCGACGACCAGCTAGTCGTGCGGATCCCGCCGCACATGCCGTACGGGCAGTTCAAGCTGCGCGTGTCGCAAGGCGAGCGGCGCAGCAAGCCCTGGGTAATGACGCTCACGCCGCTGCCGCGTCATCGCATGCTGCGCGACGTATTCGGTGGCTTGGCGCTGTTCGCGTTGGGCTTGCGCACCGTCAGCAGATCGCTGCGTGCTTACGCAGGCCAGCGCGTGCGAGCACGGCTCGGGCGCATGACGCGCGCGCCACTCGTGGCTGCACTGTGGGGTGTGCTCGGCGGCGTGTTGGCCCAAGGTACCACCGCGTGTGCGGCGCTGTTCGCGGGGCTCCTGGACGCGCGCATGGTGGAGGTCAGGCGCGCCAGCTTCCTGCTGATCGGCTCGCAGCTAGGAGCGGCGTTCGCCGCTGTGCTCTTGCCGCTGTTTGCGCCACGCGCCGCGCTTTGGTTCATCGCGATCGGGGTGCTAGGACTGTTTGTCGCGCGCAGTCGCCTGAGCCGCGCGCTCGCATCCACGGTGATCGGCGGCGGGCTGATCTTCCATGGGCTCGCGCTCCTGCAATTAGGTTGTGCACCCCTTATCAGCGACCCACTCATCATGCCGTACCTGTGGGACTTGCAGGCGCAAAGCTTCGCTGGCGCTTTGTTCTGCGGCCTGGCCGGCGCAGCGATGACAGCCCTTCTGCAGAGCCCGGCGCCGCTCTTCGCGCTGCTCGTGAGCTTGTTGCAGCAAGAGGTGCTGGGTTTGCGCGAAGGGCTCGCGATGCTGTGTGGCGTGAGCTTGGGTGCGATCGCGAACACCGCCGCCGCGACCTGGGCGTTTAGCCACGAGGCCCGCAGGCTGCTGCGCGTGGAGCTCGTGGTGGCTCCGATCGCCATGTTGGTTGGGCTCTTGGGTTTGAGCGTTTGGGAGCACTTGCCGCAGCTGGCACCGGCAGCGCTTCCGTTCTTGGGTCCGATCCCGCGCCAGCTTGGCACCGGATTCATCGCGCTCGCGTTCGCCGGTCAGCTCGCAGCAGGGATCGTGCTTTGGCAGAGCGGCAAACGCTGGCTTACGGCCGCCCCGCGTGCGAGCGCGGCGCCCCCTCAGCCCACCTCGAGCGCCTACACGCAGGAGTTGCTGGTGGCGCTCGAGCACTGCCGGATCGGCCTCACCGGCGTGCGCGACATCATCGCGAGCGCCGACCGCAGCAGCGCACCCAGCACCGAAGGCGCGATCATGCACGCGCAACAGCTGCTCAGAGGCTTGCTGCGGAGCCCGGCGCTCGACCCGAGCAGCGGGCTGCAAGCGGCCAGCGTGGCCGCCCTGCACCTCGCGGACACCCTTCTGTCCACCTTGCGCATAGCCGAAAAGGCGCCCGAGCTCGGACTGACCCCGAGCGGCGAAGCGGCCCAGGCACTCGAGCATCTGCACCTGCTGCTGGACGACGCGCTCGCGACCTTGTGTAAGCAGCTCGAGAGCGGCAATTTCCCCAGCCTCGCGGAAGCGCAAGCGCGCGAGATCGAGATCAACGCGGCGGAGGCCGAGAGTCGCCGGCGACTGTTCGCCAGCCAAAGCACGGGCGATGAGCTGGCCGTGCGGATCTGGTCGAGCGAGCTGTGCTCGGCTTACGAGAGCATCGGCAACCAGGTGTATCGCGCGGTGAGCGCTTTCGCGGCCGAAGAAGACAATTGAGCCGATCCCACGCGGCGCGTGAACTGCTTCGTGTCATGCCACGCCGTGGTGCTAAAACTACCGGGATGTCCGCGCGCCTAAGCCAGCGCTTCTACACTTCCGTAGGAATCCTTCTACTCCTGGGTAGCGTGATTGCGTGTGACAGCGGGGTGGTCGCGATCTTGCCGCTGCCGGCGGCAGGCGGCCGTTCGGACGCGAGCGAAGGGGATGGGGATGGCGGGACAGGCGCCGCAGCCGCTGCGGGCTCTGGAGGCAATCCAGCCGGCTCCGGAGGGGCGCGCGTGCCGCCGCCACCGGATGGCTGCGACGAAAGCACAGAGCAGGAGCTGGACGACGAGCAGGAGCTGCGCGAAGCGTTCATCGAGACTTACAACTCCGGCAGATACTGTCCCAACTTGTCGAACGCCGAGCGGCGTACGCTCGTACCCGAACGCGATTTGGATTGGCGGGCTCGCGCAACCGGCTGCTTCGCGTTCGATAGCTCCGGCGGCTGGTTCTATTCGTCGCCGCGTACGCCCGTCATGGCGTGGGTATTGATCGGCACGCCGAGTCTGGAAGACGCGAAGCAGGCTGTGTTCGGCGACGAACGCACGGAACTATGTGAAGAAGCAGAGAGAACACCGATGCGCTTCGTCGGAGTTGCGCACACTGGCGGAGTTTGGGCCGTTGTCGTTGCGCCCGGAGCCCCGGACGATATGCAAAAACCTTGACCGGCGTGAGCTGTCACCGGCTGGCGGGGGAACTCATAAAACGGAATGTATATGGCATCCAAGACGCGCGGCGCGCCCCAAGCTCCCAGCCCTGAAAACAGGGTCGTCGAGCTGCCAATTCCGGAAACGGATGCAGCGCTCGTCGCTGCGCTGCGCGCAAACCGCGCGGATGCTGGCAAGACGCTGTTCAAGCGCTACGGCAAAGACGTAGAGCGTGTGCTGTTTCGTGTACTCGGCCCCGATGTAGAGCTGGCCGACTTGCTGCACGACGTATTCGTCGCCGCGCTGACTTCCATCGATCAAGTGCGCGATCCGAACGCGCTGCGGGGCTGGCTCACCGGGATCGCCGTGCGCAAGGCGCGAAAGTGCATCGTCAAGCGGCGGCGCTGGCGCATCATCCAATACTTCTCGCCCATGGACATGCCCGAGGCCGAAGCGCGCGTGACGCCGACTGAAGTCAGTGAAGCTCTGCGCTGCACCTACGAGCTGCTCGGGAAGCTGCCTGCCGACGAGCGCCTGGCTTTCGCACTGCGGCACATCGACGGTCAAGAGCTGACGGCGGTTGCAGCTGCCTGCGGCGTCTCGCTCGCCACCATCAAGCGTCGCTTGTCTCGCGCACAAGCTACTTTCGTCGCACTGGCCTCGGAGCACAACGTGCTTGCTGAGTGGGTGGAGCGAGGGGGGCTCGGCCGATGACCGACTTCGACTTCCATCAACTGGGCGAGCAACTCGCCCGCGAGCAGGACACCTTGCTCGCCAAGCACAACGTGCAGGCAGAGGTGCGCGCGCGCATCGCGGAGCTGGACGTCGGCACATTGCGGAAGTCCGCCGGGACCACGGCCACGCGGCGAGCAGGCTTGGTTTGGGCCATGGGCGGCGCCGTGCTGGCTGCGGCCGCTGTCGCGTTGGTCGCGCTGCGCGGGTTGCCCGGTCTGTCATTGGATGGGCAGGGCAGGACGTTGTCGGTGCAGCTCTCCGAGACCGGCAGCAACGTAGAGGTTGGGCAATATGTGCACGTGCCGCCGGCCAAAGAGGTCGGGCTCGACTTCTCGGACGGCAGTCACATCGCGGTCTCGGAGCACAGCCGTGTGCGCTTGACCGGTCTGCGCACGAACGGAGCGGATGTCTCGCTGGAGAGCGGCTTGATGCGCGTGCAGGTGAAGCACCGCGACAATACGTCCTGGCACATCAGCGCCGGTCCGTTCGGCGTGCACGTCATCGGCACGCGCTTCGATGTGCGCTGGAAGCCAGAGGACGACAACTTCGAGGTGACCCTGCACGAAGGCAAGGTCGAGCTCTCGGGCTGCGCGTTCAGCGCAGGTTATCGAATGGTGGCCGGGCAGACCGTGCGCACGGCTTGCAAGAATGGTCGCTTCGCCATGGAATCGATCGATGGCTCCACAGCCGCTGCAGCTGGTAGCGGCAGCGTCGAGAGCTTTGCGGTGGCGGAGCAGGCTGCTGCTGCCGAAGCGCAGCCGGAGCCACAGGTCCAACCAGCGTCACAGGTCCAGGCGCCGCCGCCGCCGCCGTCCGAAGCAAACCAAGCAAATCAAGCAAACCCGGCTCCGCGCGAGAAACCGGCAGCCGACAAGCCCGCTTCGAGCGAAAGCAAGAGCACCAAAGACCCGCGCTCTGACTTCCGCGCCTTGGCACGGGCTGGTCAGTACGTGGAGGCGCTGCGTGCAGCCAAAGCTGCCGGCTTCGAGCAAGAATGCGCTCGCGCCACCGCGCGCGATCTGAGCCTGCTCGCGACCGCCGCGCGCTACGCTCAAGATACTGTCAGCGAGGCCTACGCGTTGCGCTTGCTCCGCGATAAGTTTCGCGGCACGAAGGACGCTTCGACAGCGGCCTTTGCGCTGGGCAGGATCGAGTTCGACAACCATGGTGCGTACGCAAAGGCGGCGGAGTGGTTCCGCACATATCTGAGAGAGCAGCCCCGCGGCGATCTTACGCGCGAGGCGCTTGGCCGTTTGTTGGAGGCCACGCAGCACTTGGGCGATCGCGCGCAGGTGCGCGAGCTCGCCGGCCGTTATCTCAGCGATTACCCCGATGGCCCGCACGCGAGTCTCGCGCAGCGGCTGCGTGGGCCCGAAGTCTCGGCAACCGCACCCTAGGGATCCTCTGCCTCAGCCTGTGCCTCTTGTGGTCTGCCGCAGGCCGCGTCGAGGCACAGGACAAGAAGCCGAGCACCGTGCTCGTCGTGCGCGTTCCAGGCGACGAGAGCATCGTGCTGCGGCTGCGCGCCGAGCTGAATAGCTACCGCTTTCGCGTGGTCGAGCTGCCACCGGCCAAGCGCGCGGAAGCGCTGTCGCAGCTCGCGGAGGAGCGCGAGGCGCAGGCGGCGCTGCGCGCTAAGCCTGACGCCATGGCGGTCGAGGTGTGGGTGCGAGCGAGCAGCACCGGCGCGCGCACGAACGAAGAGGTGGTGAATGGCCGCGATCCTACCGTCTTGGCGGTGCGGGTGACCGAGGCGATGCGCGCTCGCGGCTTGGTGCTCCCGCCGCTCACAGCTGCTGCAGCTGAAAGCGGCAAGCGGGCGGACACGCCGAAGCCATCCGCGGACGACGACGTCGAGCCGGCGCGACCGACTGTGTTACCACCTACGGCGGCGCCGGGCAGAGATCCAAAGCGCGGCGATTCCGAGCAGGAGCGCAGGCTAGACGGCAAGCCGGACGCAGACGCGGCGCGCAAGGCCGCTGCGGAGCGCGAGAGCGAGGCTGAGCGCAAAGCTGAAGCCGAGCGTAAAGCTGACGCTGAGCGCAAAACTGAAGCCGAGCGCAAAGCGGAGCTCGCTCGCAAGGCTGCAGCGAAGCGCAAAGCGGACGCGGAACGCAAGAATAACAACGAGCGCGAGACGGACGGCGAGCGCGAAGAGGAAGCTGAACGCAAAGCAGAAGCCGAACGCGAAGCAGAGGCGGAGCGCGCACGCGAAACGGCCAGCGCGGCGACACCTTCGGCAGCAAGCGCGAGCCAAGCTCGCAACGCCCTAGTCTTCGCCGAAGTCGGTCCCAGCGGCGTCTGGAGCCCGGGAACCAATCGCCTAGGCCCAGCGCTCGACGTCTTCGTCAGCGTCAAGTTTCGCCCGAATCAGACGTCTTCGGTCTCACTCGTGGGCCTCATCCCGCTGCTCAGCACCGACTTCGCTGGCAACGATGGCACCGCGATCGAAGTGATGACCTTCGGCATCGGCGGGTTCGGAGACCTGCATCTGCCGCTCGGTCCCGTCGAGCTGAACGTAGGCATCGGCGGCATGGCGATGCTGAGCTCGCTCTCGATCGTGGAGAACCCTGCCCTCTTCAACCCGAACCTCGAAGCACAGCGCTTGGCGGCTTTGCTCGGACGCGTGGGTGCGAGCATGTCGCTCACTCCCGACCTGCGCATTAGCGCATCGATCATGGTCGGGCTCACCGTGAAAGATCTGCGAGTGCAGTTCCTCGACATGGACCGCCGCACGGTCACGAACGAGGTGCGTTGGGGTCAGCCGCTCTTGTTCGGCACGCTCAGCCTCGAGCTCGCCCTGCCCTGGGATCGCTAAGCCTCGATGCCGAGCTGCGACATCACGTAGCGCGCGTTCTCGAAGCGATCGATATTGCGAAACGCGACGAAGATGTTCTTCGCTTTCACCGACTGCAGGTAGGTCACGACGCGATCGAGCGACGGCGCGTCGTAACGCGAGCGATAGCCCGAAGGCCCAGGCAAGCGCAGATATGTGGAAGCAGGCAGCTTCTTCGGTTGCTCTAAGAGCGGATCGAATGCCACGCCCACTTTGGCTTTTCCAACCAACGTGACCACCTCTTCATACGACCAACCCGGCAAGTCGAGCACCGCGCCTGGCACATGCGACACGACATGCTTGATAAAGATCTTGAGCGCCGCGCGAGTTTTGGCCGAAGGGGCGAGCTCGCTCGGCGCCGCAAACACGACCGCACGACTCTGCAGCTGCTTCGCGAACTCGGCGATGTCAGAGATCGCTGTCTCGACCTCGGGCGTGAGCGTAAAGCCTGCTTCCGCGATCTGCTTCGGCGCGAGCACGGTGAACAAGAACTCTTCGGGCGCCTCGCGCAACCAACGCCGCAGCGTGCCGTCACCCGGTATGCCCAGCTCGGTATCCGAGACTTCAACCGCCTTGAGCTCGCGAAAGTAACGACTGACAGGGACAGGAAAGCCGGAACAAGCGATCGAGATCATGTCCGTCTGACTATAGGCATATTCGCGGTACGCCTGCGCAATTCTTCAAGCCCTTCGAAAGCTTGCCAGAGATTTGGGACGCCCGGTGTAGGCTTCGCGTCCCGTGAGTTTCTGCCTACCCAGAGCGCGCTGCGCAGCTCGCGTAGCCTGCGACAGTGCCGCCCCTAGCGGCAGGCCGGGTGGGTGCTGGCGCGCCCGGGCTGTGCTCTGGCTGGCGTTGTGCAGCCTGTCTTGGGAAGTCAGCGCCCACGCGCAGACTGCGCCCGAGATCGATGTACGCGCATGGACTGTGCCTCCCCAGCCTGCACTGACTTTCAGCATTCCTGATCCGGTGCCGCGCGGTCACGGGCGGCTGCTGCTCGGCCTCACGAGCGATTTTGCCACGCAGCTCTTGAGCGAGCAGGAGATCTGCGACGACACCCAGCCGGCCGACGCAGCATGTACGACCGGGCAAACGCAGGTGAGCGGACGCGTTCCTTGGCTCGCGCAAGGTGCGCTGCTCGTCGGCATCAACCTGTTCGATTTCTTCTCGTTCGGTGTCAGCCTGCCGATCGTGCTCACGCGCGCAGCTGTCGATGGCGCACAAGCGACCACGCGCAGCGGTCGCGCGGACTTCGCGCTCCACATCAGCGGCGCTTTTATCGCGACCAAACGCACACGCGTGGGCTGGCAGCTCGCCGCAAACCTGCCGACCGCATCGAACGGGACCTTCGCGGGCGAACGCTACCTGTCGCTGACGCCCGGCTTTGCACTCAGCCACGAGCTCCGGCGCACCACGTTCGCGCTGCAGCTCAGCTATCGCTTGCGCAAACGCCAAGTGATCATCGGGGTCGAGCGCGACGATGAAGTGGCTGCCAAGCTCGGCGTGCATCACGCGCTCACCGATCACTTCGCGGCGATCGCCGAGCTGCGCGCGCTGGTGGGGATCGGTGGCTATCGCGTGCAGCGCTCCGAGGTGGTCGCCGAGATCGACGTCGGCGCGCGCATCGGCAACTTAGACTTCGGCGAGCTCGACCTCGGTGTGGGCACCGCAGCATGGCCGGGCGAACGCGGGATCGGTTCGACCGACTTTCGCGTGTTTCTCAGCTTGCGCCGTGCGTTCGGACCGCGCGGCTGCAACACCGGACCAGAAGATTTCGACGGCTTCCAGGACGGCGACGACTGCGCGGATCTCGACAACGATCGCGACGGTTTGCTCGACCACGATGATGCCTGCCCAAATGATCCTGAAGATCGCGACGGCTTTCACGACGAGGATGGCTGTCCCGACAGCGACAACGACGCGGACGGGCTGGCGGACAAGCGCGATATTTGTCCGGACGACAGCGAGGACGCGGACGGCTTCGAAGACCAAGACGGCTGCCCCGAGCCGGACAACGATCAGGATGCAGTGGCGGATGGCGCCGACCGCTGCCGCCTCGATCCCGAGGATCGCGACGGTTTCGAAGATGACGACGGCTGCCCGGAGATAGGGCCCGGACAGCAGAACGTGACGAGCGGAGGCGCGCGCCTGTTGCTGTCCAACCGGATCTACTTCCAGGATCAGTCGGACGCGCTGCGCGCGGTCAGCACGCCGCAGCTCGACGCGCTCGCCGCGACCTTCAAAGAGCTGCCGGGCAATCCGCGTCTGCGCGTCGAGGGCTACAGCGACGACAAGGGCACAGCCGACCACAACGTCGATCTGTCCTACCGCCGCGCGCGCGCCGTCATGGAATACCTCAAGCGCCAGGGCATCGCGGCCGATCGCTTAGAGTACGTGGGGCGCGGAAAGCAAAACCCGCTCGGCCCGAGCGACACGCCCGAAGGACGTGCGCTCAACCGGCGGGTCGAGTTCGTGCTCGTCGATCACTGACGATGCCCTGACCGAGCGGATTTGATGTCGGATCGCGCAGGACCCGGCGCGCAGGTTGCCCGCGAAACCGCAGGCATAGCGATGCCTACGTCGAAGATTTTCGCGGGCGGCATGCGGGTCGGGAACAAGCGAGGCGGCGTCGAGATCCGCTCGGTCAGGGCATCTAGATCGCGTACGGATAGAGCAGGCGGAAACGCTCTTGCTTGAACTGTGGGAAGCGCGCTTGGCGTACCGCGCGCGCGATGCAGGAGCCTTCGGTCGTGCCTGCGAAGTCGCCGCCGACCAGCACATGCATCACGACGCCCGTGTGCGCGATCGTGATGTCGAGGTCAGCGACACCCGAGCGACCCGCCGCACATGTCTGCACGGACGAGCGCACTGATTCCAAGCGCGCGACGACCTCGGAGCGCGTGGGGCCCGTGGGCACTTCGCCGGTGGGCGCGGGGGTCGCATTGGCTTTGCTCGCGCGACCGCTGCGCCGCACGCGCTCGCCGCGCGCGCTCGCTGTCAGCGCAGGTTTCTGCTTGAGCGCCGGCGCTGCGACGTCTTCTGACTTGCCAGTCGTTGTGGGGGGCGCGACCGTCGACGGTGCAGCGCTCACAGTCTCGGCGCTGGTGGGCGCAGGCGTCTCCGCAGGCGCTGCCGGTACGGCTGGCTGCTCAACCTTCTTTTCGGTTGCCGTGGTCGGCTGCGTGGCGGCCGCCGTGGTCGACTCGGCGGGCGTGCTCAGCGTCGCGCGCCGGAACGTGCCTGCGGTCATAAACCACGCGCCGGTCGCGACCAGCATGACTGCCGCTACCAACAGTGCTCCACTGCGCCCTGTTCTGTCGCGCGGCTGTTGCGGCGCGGCAGGCCGGCTGACCTCGCGCGGCGAAAGGCTGTTCGGATGCGGGGCGGTCGCAGCGTATGCCGGCTCCGCGCTCGTCTTCGGCTCGTCCGCGCCCGCGCCCGCAGCGGCGAGCTCGTCGAGGCGGACGGGCTGCAGCTGCCCGGTGTTGTCTGGGAGCGCGAGCACGTCGGCGTCCGAGACCATCGTGACCTCGTTCAGATCGTGGAGATCGTGAAGGTCCTCATCGACCTCGACGGTGATGTCTATAATCCCCTCGCTCATCCCCTCGAGCACGGTCTCGGGAACCTGTTGGCTGCCAAGAATCGCAGACGAAAGCTTGGTCGTGGGCGCCACATCCGCGGCATCTTCAGCGGTTTGCATCGCCGGCGGTGTGGGCGGGCGCAGGGGCACTTCGTCGCTCTCGTTCACGAGCGAAGGCACGCCGAGCAGCGTGCGCGTGCGCTGGCGCGGCGCGGCCTCGCCCGGATCGATCGTGAAGCGCGGCAAGGTCTGTTCATGCGCGTCGAACATCTCCGGCTCACTGCCGCGGCGAGCGCCCGGCGGCTGACTCGAGCCATCTCCGGATGAGACGGATGAAGCGCTTGGTTCGCTGGAGTTGCGCTTGTCTTTGTCTTCCATTCCCAGCTCCTCAGTCCTCAGCACTTGCGGCACTTGGGGTTAGGTCAGCTCAGACACGACACGCGCCCTCACCCGGCCAGTGCGACTGCATGACGCGCAACGCTAGCACAGGTGGAACATGGGTGTGAGGACGTGTGACAGCCCGAACTCCCACTGATGGCGCATGAGGACCAGCCAACCTTCCGCCACCTTAAGAGAAACCCCGCCTAAGCGCAAAATCGAGCAAGTCCGCAAGCACGGTAAGCGGCTGCCAGCCCGCCGCGCCTGGCCAGCGCCGATTATCGTATGCTACACGCTGCGCTCGAGACGTTTCAGTGGGTAGCGACCGACCGTCTCAGCGCAGCACACGGAGACATGCACAGGCAGGCTCCTACGTGCCCGCGTGCCCGCCTCAGTCATCATAAGGAGCCTTTCGACATGCCGGATATCGTCATCGCAGCCGCAGCGCGAACCGCTGTGGGATCGTTCAACGGAACATTGGCCAACGTACCGGCGCACGACTTGAGCGCCGTAGTCATCAAAGAGCTCCTGAAGCGCGCGAAGATCGAGGCACAAGACGTGTCCGAGGTCATCCTCGGTCAGGTGTTGCAAGCGGCCCAAGGTCAGGGTCCCGCGCGTCAGGCAGCGATCAAGGCAGGCCTTCCTGCTGCTGTGCCCGCGTGGAGCGTGAACATGCTGTGTGGCTCGGGTCTGCGCGCCGTGGCGCTCGGCTTCCAAGCGATCGCACAGGGCGACAGCACCATCGTGATCGCCGGTGGTCAGGAGAGCATGAGCACCGCTCCGCACGCAGCGTACTTGCGCTCTGGCGTGAAGATGGGCGCAACGGAGTTCGTCGACACGATGATCAAGGACGGCCTGTGGGATGCCTTCAACGGCTACCACATGGGCAACACGGCGGAGAACGTCGCCAAGCAGTTCGAGATCTCGCGTCAGCAGCAGGACGAGTTCGCGCTGGCGTCACAGCAGAAGGCTGCCAAGGCGCAAGCTGATGGCAAGTTCAAGGACGAGATCGTCCCGTACGTGATCAAGTCGAAGAAGGGCGACATCACGTTCGACAAGGACGAGTACATCCGCGGCAACACCGACATTGCCACGCTCGGCAAGCTCAACCCCGCGTTCATCCGCGACGGCGGCAGCGTGACGGCAGGCAATGCTTCGGGCATCAACGACGGCGCAGCAGCGGTCGTGCTGATGACCGATGCCGAAGCCAAGAAGCGCGGCATCGAGCCGCTCGCGCGCATCGTGAGCTGGGCGCAAGCTGGCGTCGATCCTTCGATCATGGGCACGGGTCCGATCCCCGCGAGCAAAAAGGCGCTGGAAAAGGCTGGTTGGAAGCCGAGCGACCTCGACTTGATCGAAGCGAACGAAGCCTTTGCCGCGCAAGCCTGTGCGGTGAACAAAGGCCTCGGCTGGGACACCTCTAAGGTGAACGTGAACGGCGGCGCGATCGCGATCGGTCACCCGATCGGCGCGTCGGGCGCGCGCATCTTGAACACGTTGCTGTTCGAGATGAAGCGCTCCAACAAGAAGCGCGGTCTCGCCACGCTGTGCATCGGCGGCGGCATGGGCATCGCGCTCACGGTCGAGCGCTGAACGAATCCCGCTGCAATCCCCGGCCTGCGACGCGCCAACGTCGCAGGCCGCGCGCGGCGTCCCGCGTGACGCGCGCCTAGCGACGAAGTCGCGGCCCGCGTCATGCGTGTTAGTCAAACCCGAGGGCGGCGTTGCGCGTGACGCGCAGCACCTCCCGCCGCAATCCGCGCGCCTAGCGACGAAGTCGCGGCCCGCGTGCGGCGTCCCGCGTGACGCGCGCCTAGCGACGAAGTCGCGGCCCGCGTCATGCGTGTCAATCAACAGGCAGTTGAACGCAGACTGTCGCTCCACGCGGTGCGTGCTCTTCCAGGCTGAGCTTGCCGCCGTGTGCTTCAGCGAGCACACGGCAGGCACGCAGCCCAAGCCCGCGCCGCGCTCGACTGTTACGCAGCGGCGTCAGCGAATCGCGCTGCAAACGCACGCGCTCTGACGCTGGCAAGCTCGGACCTTGATCTTTCACGCGTAGCTCGATCACGCCGGGTTTCTCCTCGGCGCTCAGCTCGATCGTGCCGCCGTTCGAGGTCGCGGAGATCGCGTTGTCCAAAAGGTTCGCGAGCAGGCGCACGAGCATGTCGTGATCGCCCAGGAGCTCGAGCTTTTTTTCCGGGCAGCTCAGCACCAGCTGCATGTCTTTGTCCCGCAGCCGTGCGCGGCAGGTGCTATGCGCCGCATCGAGCAGCTCGCGCACGTCCACGCGCTGCGAATCGACAGCGAGCAGACCGTCCTCGCTCTGATTGATGTCCAAGAGGCTCTGCACCATGCGGTAGAGCCGACGCGATCCCTGCAAGATGTCCATCGCGCAGCTGGGCAGCTCGGGATCGAGCTTGGGCAGCTCGTTGACGGCGGTCCGTAGGTACTCGACGTTGCTGATCACACCCGAGAGCGGGTTCTTCATGTCGTGAACCAACAGCGACAGCGTCTGCTCGCGCTGGCGTTGCGCCTGCAGCAGCTCCGCCACTTGGATGCGTGCGAGCGCGCCGCTGTCAGCGGCAGCCCCTTCGGAGCGCCAGCGCAGCAGCGAGCGCACGCGCCATAAGAACTCGGCGCGACCGAGCGGCCACGGCACACAGTCGTCCGCACCGAGCGCCCTCGCCCGCTCCTCCATGTCATCGCTGCCTTGCGCGCTCACTGCACACAACACGCTGGTTTCTGCGGCAGGCTTTTGTTCCCGCAAGCGCCGCACGGTGTCCTGTGCCGCTTGGTGATCGTCGGTCGCATCGAGCACGATCAGCTCGAGCGAGAACTGCGGGATAGCCGTTTCTGCCGATTGGCTCGCGCGCACGTCGTAACCAGCGGTCTCTAGAAAGGCGTGCATGGCCAGCCGGCGATCGATATCCGCCACTACCAACAGCACGCTCTCTGAAGGCGACTCACCTGTGCTCATGCGTTGCCCGCGTCCTTGACGGAACGCGCGTAGCCACGCGCGACATCCCACCCCTGCGCCATCGCTTTCAATCCTAGCAACGGGACATGCTGCTTGTCAGTACGCGGAAATTTGTAATGTTGAGCACCAAGGTACGTAGGCCACGACGTGCCACGACTTTCGGCGCCCCTGACAGACATGTCATGCCGGAGCTTGGAGCTGCTGCTGATGGCTGCAGCGTCGTGACTACGGATTTTCGGTCATCAGGCGTTGGAATGCTTCGTGCGTAGGGCTGCGTGCAATGCGTACCTTTCGCCAACCCAGCATCGTGATCAGTTTGTTTGTCGCTGCTGCGTGCGGCAGTAGCGACAGTGCGACCGAGGAAGGCGCCACTCGCGGGCCTGCGGACTGGGGAGCCAATGGCGCTCAAACCGCCGGGTCTGCGTCGGCCCCGATGACAAGCTCGAACGTGAGCACGAAGCCGGGCGCCTCCTTACCGGCGACGGGTGCTGCGGCGGCCGGAACGAGCGCCTGGCAAGACGAGGTCGAAGCGCTTCCGCCCGAAAAAGAGATGACCGTCAGCTTCCAGCTGCCGCAAGCCTCTGAGCACTACGTCTACACGGTGAACCCGAACGCAGGCACGGTCGCGATCATCGACGCGACCACGCAAGCGATCCAAACGATCAAGACGGGCTCGCAACCCACGTACTTGCGCACGCTCGAAGGCACCGACAACGCCATCGTTCTCAACACGGGCTCGAACAAAGCGTCGATCATCCGGGTGAACGAGGACAAGGCGCAGAAGAACGACTTACCGGTCAACGCAGGCGCCAACGCGATCGCGGTCGCGCCGGACGGCAAGCACGCAGTGGTCTACTACAACGCGAGCTACATGAGCGCTGGCAAAACACCCGGCTCGTACCAGGATGTCGCGGTGCTCACGATCGCAGGAGACGCTGCAGGCGATAGCGCGGTGAGCATGACCGTGGGCTTCCAACCGCGCGATGTGTTCTTCGATGATCGCAGCATGCGAGCCTTTGTCGTGACGGATGACGGCGTCTCCCTGCTCGACTTCGCAGAGATCGAAAAAGATGGTGCGGGGATCGCGAAGCTAGTCACGTTTGGAAGCAACGTGGATCAGAAGAACTCCGACGTCGCGATCACGCCGGATGGCGAGTTCGCGCTGGCGCGCACCGACGAACAGAGCGCGCTACATCTCGTGGAATTGGCCACAGGCAGAGTTCGCACGCTCGATCTCGCCGACTCGTTTGTGGATGCGAGCACGGCGGGAGAAGATGCGGGAGTGGGTGCACCGCGCGTGGATGTGACCGATCTCGACTTGATGCCCACCGGGCGTGAAGCGCTCGCGGCGCTGCGTAACCAGAGCGCGATCGCGCGCATCGCGTTGCCGCAGGCGTTCGACGATCCGAGCCAGGTGAAGATCATCCCGGTCGAGGGTGAGGTCATCGGCTCGCTCAGCGTCGCGCCGGATGGTCGCACCGCGCTCGCCTACACGACTGCGGCGCCCGAACTGGAGCGCATGGTGATCGTCGACCTCGATCAAGGCAGCGCGACACGCACGGTGCTGTTGCGCAAGGCGGTCAACGCAGTCGCGTACACGCCCGACAGCAGCACCGCGGTGATCACACACCTGAAAGAACCCGGCTCACCCGACGAGCCTGGCCTCAGCGCCGAAGACCAAGTCGATCGTTCGTATGGCTACAGCTTGCTGCGCTTGGCGACGGGCGACGTGAAGCTGCAGCGCACGGCAACGCAGCTCGGGCCGATCGCGATGGTGCCGGACGCATCGTACTTGTTCATCTTGTTCCGCGACGACGCTCTCAAACTCAAGGAAGTGCAGCGCGTCGCGCTCAAGAGCTTCTTGGTCGACCCGATCATTCCACTGGAGAATCCTCCGATCTCGATGGGCGTGGCGCGCGCTTCGGGAGCGGTCTTCGTCAACCTCGAGCACCCGGACGGACGCATGACCTTCATCGACTGGGAGCAACCGATCGAGAAACTCAAGACGGTCACGGGTTTCGAGCTCAACAGCAGGATCAGGAACTAACGCATGCGCTCCATAAACAAGTTTTTTTGGTTGGGACTGACGTGTGCGCTGGCCGCTTGCACAGATGAGCGGCCGCCGCCACAGATCTCTTCGGCGCGCCAGACGATCGTGCTCGATGAGCAGCTGGTGTTCGTAGACAGCACGCAAAAGCAAGCGTTTCTGCTCGACCTCAGCCAGGATCGGCCGAAGTCCGAGACCGGCCGCTACGAGCTGCCGCCACGTGCGAGCAGCACCGTGCGCCGCAACGGCCACAACGAAGCGTTGATCTTGTGCGCTGGCGAGCGTGAGCTCGAGGGGGCCGAGGCTGCACCCGCGGCGCTCGTAGTGATCGGCGGCGACGGCGAGACGCGCGAGTACGAGCTGGGCACCACGTCCTTCAACACACTCACGCAATCGGAGGACGGTCGCTACGCGATCGCGTACCGCAGCGGCGAAACACCCGGCCGTACGCTGGACAACCCGAACGAGCTGGTGGTGGTGGATCTGGATCGCGCACCTGATGACGAGGGTGCGATCACTGGCAAGACGCCGGCAGGCCTCGCCCACACGCTGACGCGCGTGCTGGTGTCACCGACCATGCGGATCGCCGACGAAGACCGGCGCTTGCTCGTGCTGCTGTCGGCGGCGGAGGTCACGGTCTTCGACCTAAACCACCTCGACCGACGCGCGACCATCGTGCAGCTGGATGAGCGCCGCAACATCGATCCCGTGCAAGTGCTGTTCAGCAACGACCAGCCGACCTTGTACGTGCGCGCATCGAGCTCGGACAACATCTTCATGTTCCGCTTCGAGCCATTCCTCAACGACGAGGAAGGCAACGACTTCCAGCCGGCGATCAACCCGCTGAGCGCCGGAGGTCAGCCGCACGACATGGCGCTGTTCGGCAGCGGCACGGCGGAGCGGTTGCTCGTGGTGGCGTATACGCAGGCGCTGGTGATCGATCCAGCGACCAGCAAGACGCTGCCTGTGCCGCTGCGAGCGGCAGCAGATCGCGTGCTGGTGTTCTCGGGGCGCTCGCCGCAAGACGAGAACGTACAGCTGCGGGCGCTCCTGTACAGCACGACCGAGAGCAGCATGACGTTCTTCGATCTGGAGTCGACGGGCGATGCGCCGAGCGACAGCGTCGAGTTCGTGACGTCCGAGCAATCCGTTCAGAGGCTGATCCCGCTGGTCGATGGCGAGGAGAAGAGCGTGGTACTCTTGCAGGACCGCATGGTCACGATCGTCGATCTCCAGACGCGCACGCTCACGCCGTTTTCTACCAGCACGAACATCAGCGACGCGCTGTTCGATCCAAAGCGCAAGAAGCTCTGGGTCGGTCCGGCCGGCGAGCCGTACATCCAGAGCTTGGAGCTGACCACGGGTCGCACCGGCGCCGAGCTGCGCTTGGATGCACCAATCACGAGCTTCTTGCCGCTGTTCCAGCGCGACAGCTTGCTCGTGCTGCACAGTGAGAACCTCGGTTATCTGACCTTGGTCGACGCCGAGCGGCCGGACCGTGAGAGCTCGCTGTCGCTGCGCGGCTACTTCGTGAACCAACTGTTCGATCGGAGCGACCTATGAAGCGGGCGCGAGTGTGGGTGGGACTCTCGCTGCAAACTGTCTTGGCTCTGAACGCAACGTCTGTACTCGCTGAAGAGTCACTGGCACTGGCACCTGCCACGCCAGTGCGCTCGAGCGACCCAGAATCGGAGCCGCCAGCTCCGGTGACCACGGTCGGACCGGGGCCGGCGTTCGAGCCGGAGACTGCAGCCCCGGAGTTGCAGCCACCAGCTGCGAGTCCACCAGCACAGCGACCAGAGCGGCGCTTCAAGCGCTGGACGCCCGAAGAGATCGCTCGAGTGCGTGCGGCGCTCGCCCGTCAGCGTAAAGACCTGCAGGCCGAGGTGAAGTACACACCCGGCGATGCTCATGCCCACTTCACGCTCGCGCTGGAGGTGAGCGCGATCGCGCGCGACGACGAAGGCTGGCGGCGCTTCGAGCGCGGCAAGCTCAGCCCGCGCTTCGGTTTATCGGTCGCGTACGATCTCGTGCCACTCCATGAGCAACTCACGTTGCTGGTCGAGCTCGGCGCGGGTCTCGAGAACGACAAGAGCTACGACCTGCTCGGGCTCGGGACTTCGGCCGAGATCAGCAGTCAGACCCTGCATGCGGGCCTAGGGTTGCGCTGGGATGCGCTGAGCTGGCTGTCGCCACACGTCCGCGCGTGGGGCGGCGCATCGCTGTTCCAGCTCGACGTCAGCGGCACGAATCAGGAGTTCGACACCGGCTACGCGACGTCGGTGTTCGGCGCGTTGGGCGCGGGCTTTCTGCTGCACACACCGCCGCGCTTATTCGAGAGCAACACCGGCAAGCTCGCCGCGCTGCAGCTGGGACTGCTCGCCGAAGTTGGCTACGCGCTGCGAACGGACATCGATTTTCGTCTGCGCACGCAGCCTGACTCGCGGCGCATCGAGGTGATCGACGCGAGCTTGGGGAGCTTGAGCCTGACGGGCTGGTACTTGCGCTTTGCCGTGGTCTTGCGGTTCTGAAGCGCGCGGTGTGCGCTGACGTGGGTTTGCTTGAACGCAACGTCGTGACCCGATGTTGCTGCGCACGGGTACATCCTCGGCATGCCGAACTCTGATCGACTACGCTGGGTTTCTGCACTGATCGCGCTTACAGCTTGTGCAGATCGGTCTCAGGGTGAAGCCGGAGCCGGTGGCACGAGCGCCGGCGGTGCTGGGGCAATAAAGACCAGCGAGAATCAGACTGGGGCCGCTGGCAGTCAGGCGGGCGTCGGTGGCGCGTCTTCGGCTGCGGCTGGTGCTTCGGGTCGAGCCGGTACACCGAGCGCGAGCGCAGGCGTGGGCGGGGTGGCCGGCGTGGGCTCCGTGAAAGCAGGTGTGAGCGGCGCTGGCTCGGTGGCTGCAGCTGGTAGCGGCGGCGCAGCGCCGACCGCGGGCGCCGGTGGTGCTGCAGCTGGTAGCGGCGGCAGTGTTGCGGGAGCATTCGCATCCGGTCCGAGCCGCTGCGAGGGGTCCGAGCTCCTGCTGTGTGAGAGCTTCGAAACCGAAGAGCTCGACGACAGTACGTGGGCGCCCAAGCTCATGCGTCCGACGGTCGACGATACGCGCGCGGCGCGCGGCTCAAAGTCGCTGTACGTGCACACGGGTGCGACGGGCGCTGCCGGCATCGAGACCAAGAAGATCTTTCCGCGACCGGAGGGCCGGTACTACGGCCGCATGTTCGTGTACTTCGATGCGCTGCCGACCGCGCCGCAGTGGGCGCACTGGACGATCGCCGGCGCAAATCCTACGAACGGCTCGGGCGAGATCCGCGTGGGCGGCCAGCAGGATGACAAGATCGAGCGCTTTGGTGTCGGCACAGACCAAGGTCCGACTGGCGACTGGACCAACCTCGACAAGGATCCGGACGGCAAAGGCAAACCCGTACCGCTCAAACAATGGCTATGCGTGGAGTGGCTGCACGACTGGGCCAACGACGTGACGCGCTTTTATCTCGACGGCACAGAGCATCCGTCGCTCGCCACGACGAAGGATGTGGACCACGGCGGCAACTCGGGCGTGCCGTATGAGATCCCGGAGCTCGGCTCGGTGTGGGTCGGCTTTTGGAACTATGATCAGAACAAGCCGGTCACGCCGAGTGAGTTCGATATCTGGATCGATGAAGTCGCGTTCGACGACGAGCGCATCGGCTGCGACCGCTGATCGCTGCGGCGCCAGCCGACGGCAGCGACAGATTCATCCAGCGTAGTTACAAACTCCGCCCAAAATGGCGTCGGCGCCCCCGCGCGCAGCTGTTCTTGTCACTGTGCCGTGGATCCACTAACTACAGCCCCCATGAACGACGAGGGGTCTGTCGCGCATGAATTGCATTGATGTTCGCGAGCGCCACTCGCTCTTGGTTCACACTTTCGCGCTTCTGTCGCTGTTGTTAGTTAGCCGCTGCACCCCGGTGAGTGAATTCAAGCAGGTTCAGCGCGAGCTGACCGCGACCGTCACTGCCGACGAGGAAGTGCTCAGCGAGCTGGACGAGGTCGAGGTGATCGTCGAAAGCCGCACGGCGGGCTCGCGGAGCTGGCACCTGGAAGACTGGGGCCGTTTTTACGATGCGAGCGATCGCAGCCAGTGGCCGCTCGTGGTGCGCGTCAAGAACTATGATTCGAAGACGACCTACCAAGCGACTGCTACGGCGCGTGATGCGGCTGGTGCGATCACAATCCAGACGCGCACCGTCGCAGATCGCATGCTGCGCCCGGGGCTGGATCTGCACCTGCGCTTCGACCGCGAATGCCTGCGCCGCAGCAGCTTGTGCGCCAAGACGTTGACGTGTGCATTCGGCGAGTGCGTCGACGCGCAGGAACCGTTGCGAGACCGCAGCGACGTGGCGGTGGCCCCTGCTGCGCAGGCTGACATCGGCAGCATCGAGCAAGGCGTCGCGGAAGCAGAAACCTGCTCGGAAGAGAGCAAGCGCACGTGCGCAACCGACAGCGAGCTGCAACCGCTCGTGTGTCAGCAAGGTGCTTGGCAGAAAGAGTCGATCTGCTCGGAGATGACTCGCTGCGACCGCTCGGCGGCGATCACACATGGGACGTGTCAGCCGCTCGCGGCGGAGTGTGCGATGCGTGAAGCGGGCGAGCGCTTCTGCGATGGCGGCGGCGCGATGTTCGAGTGCCAAGCCAATCGCTTGGCCAGCCGCAAGCCATGCGGCGATAACGAACGCTGCGTCGAAGTTGCAGACGACGTGAGGTGCAACTGCTTACCGGGTTTTGTCGCCTCGATGCAAGGTTGCGTCGAGGCCGTGGACTGTCGCGAAAGAGGCGGCTGCGATCGGCTGACCACGTGCGTCATGCAAGCCGACAAGCCCACTTGCACTGAGTGCCCTTCGGGTTACGGCGGCAAAGGTGAAACGGGCTGCTACCCGCTGCTGAGTGACCTCGTGGTCTCACCTGGTACGCTCGATCCAGCGTTCGATCCCGCGGTCAACGAGTACACGGTGGTGGTCCCGCTGCTCGCTCAACTCATCACGATCGACGCGAAGAGCGACGCCGACGCAGAGCTGTTCGTCAACGACACCAGCCTGATGACGGGTCAGTCCGGGACAACAACGGTGCTTGCTTCGGGGCGAACGCAGCTGCCGATTACGCTGCGCACCGGCACGGGCGCACGCAGCGACTACACGATCAACATCGAGCACGCCGAAGTCACGCAGACGTACGTCAAAGCCAGCCAAACCGACACCGGCAATTGGTTTGGGGCATACATCGCAGCGTACGGCGACACACTGGTCGTGGGCGCTTGCTACGAGACGGTGAACGGGCTGTCGAACGCTGGCGCAATCTACGTGTTCGTGCGCGAGAACGGCCAGTGGCGAGAGCAGCAGCGCATCACCTCACCGAGCCCAACCAGCAACGACCTATTTGGTGTGGCCGTCGCCCTCTGGGGCGATCGCTTGATCGCTGGCAATCCCGGCAACATCTTCAGCTCGATCGGCCCCGGCACGCGCGCGGGCAGCGCGTTCTCGTATGTCCGCAGCGGCGACAGTTGGGCGCTCGAGCAGAAGATCGAGCTTGACGCTGATGGCGGCGGCGATGGCTTTGGCTTCATCCTAACGCTCCGAGAAGACACCCTGCTGATCGGCGCACCCCTCGACGATGGCAGTGTCACGAACAGCGGGGCTGCCCACTTATTCACGCACAGCGGCGGCAGCTGGCAGCGGCAGCAATCGTTCAAGGCATTCACGCCACAGACCGAAAGCCACTTCGGAACCATGTTGGCCCTCGACACGAACGTGCTTGCGATCAGCGCTTGGCACGAAACGGTCGACGGCCATGCTTGGGGCGGGGCCGTGTATACCTTTGAGAAGAGCGGTGACAGCTGGACGCCGATCGAGCGCGTCGTCGCGCCGACCGCACGCACGCGCGCACAGTTCGGTGGTGCCGTGGCAGCACAAGGCGACACGCTCGTGATCGCGGCTCCGCACAACCCGCCCGAGAGCGAATCGAACCGGAGTGGCGAGGTGCACGTGTTCAAGCGCTCGGGCAACGGCTACCGAGCGGTGCAGTACTTAGAAGCGCCACAACCCGCGTTAGGTGATCGCTTCGGGCATGTCGTGGCGATGAGGGGCGGCAGCTTGATCGTAGGCGCGCACGGAACGGGCGCGGGTGATGCTTACCTGTACGCTGGGACGAGCGAAGGCTTCGTTCGCACGGCCAGCTTGCGGTCGAAGAACGGCGATGCGGGCGACAGCTTCGGGTATTCTGTCGGGCTCACCGAAGAGTTTGCTGCCATCGCGGCGCTGCACGAAGACGGGGGCGCAGTCGGCATCAACGGAGACGCAACGAACAACGACAAAGACGACAGCGGCGCCGTGTTCGTGTTCGAGTAGACGGACGCCCATGCTCTGTTCGTGATGTGCTCCGCCATCTCCTGGTCGTTCGACCCGCTTGACGATGTGGCAGCGAAGCCAGCCTCGATGCTGCGGTGGCGACGTGTGCAAAGTGCCCGTGACCTGTCAGCGCGATCAAGCGTGGTGCGTTCGGCCTGTGCTCACAGCGCATTGCTGTTGCTACTGCTGCGCGATGGGATGGGCGCTCGCTCTGCCGCGACGCACAGAGCTGCCGTGAGGCTTTGCCCATGACTTCGCGGCGGCGCGTGCGCTTCTCAGGGCGGGACTTCGATGCTCAGGCGCAGCAGCGCGCCTGCCTGGGTTTGGAAGTCGCGTTCTAGCATCACTTGTTCGCCGCGCCGAAGTTGCAGCTTGTGAGCGCCTGGATCGAGGGCTACGTCGTAGCCCTGGGTTGCTGTCGGCTCGATGATGCCGTCTACCGAGATCGCGAGATCGTTGGTCAGTGCGCCGGTGAGCTCGACTCGCACGTGTGAGAGCGCGGCGGCGAGTGCTTGTTGCAGTTGCTTGGCGTGTTCGCGTTCGGCTTGTGGCAGCTGCTCCACGTCGCCCACGCGTTGCCAGTCCGCGCGCGCGCTTCGTGGCTTGCCCAAGGCAAGCTCGGCCGCCACCAGCTGCAGCGCGATCACCGGGTCGGTTCGCAGCGCGTACGCGCGCGACAGTGCGAACGCTTCCGCGAGCCGGTCGCCCTTCTCACGCGCTGCCTTGGCCTCGGCCAAACGCGTGGCGTGCTCCGCATCGAGCGCGACAGCGTCCGGCGCCGCTTCCGGCTTGCCGCTACGAGCTGCAGGCGCTGCAGTGGCAACAGCCGCCGCGCTGCTCGGTGGATGGGCCTCTCGGGCTGCCTCATTGTCGTGCTGATGGTGATCATCTGGCGCGCGCACTGGGCGTTGACCGATCCGTGGCTTGATCTGTGGCGAGTGCACCGCGGTCGCGTCCTTCGCGTCTGCCTTTTCTTGGCGCTTCTGCAACCACCACAGGCCGAGTGGCAAGCGCACTTCGAGCAACAATGCGTTGGTGGGATTGGGGCCTTCGAACGTGTGTTGCCATTCGAGGCCGAAGATCGTGAACCCAACGCCGGCATGCATGAGCCAGCGCCCGTGGTCCACGCGAGCGACACCGAGTGAACCGTAGAACGATCCGCCGCGACTCAGCTCCAGCTCACCGCCAAAACCTAGCCCGGCCAGCGCACCCACCTCCGCCGTCAAACCGAGGTTTACGATCCACGGCGCAGTCGCATACAGCGCGCCCAAACGGCCGCGCGCGAGGAAATAGTTATTGAGCTTGCCGTCGAGCCCAAACCCCAATCCACCGACCAGCTGAGCATCGGGACCGAAGCCCTCGACACTGTTCGAGCGAACATCAGGCTGCAACCCACCCACAAGCGACTGCGCGCACAACGGCGTCGGCGCAAGACTCACGAGCACAACTGCCAGCACCACGGTGGCGGAGCTCCGCGCTCCGGCGCTGTGCAACAGGGCTTGCGCCATTCGTCGCTCGCAGCGAGCGCAGGCTGCACGCATCGGCATCGATCGCAACGGTATCCACGGGACGCGGCGAAATCGCAGGCTTGATCCGTCGCGCAGGGCGCCTGCCGCAGGCATCCACGCTCGCGCCGTCAGTCTTACGCGTCGAGTCCACTCATCGAGCCAGGAGGTCGACGCAAACGAGCGCGCTGCTGACAGACACATTGCAAGCAAGCCACTCCGAAACAGCAAAACCCCAAGCATGGTGGCGCATGCTACACGCTGGCATCGAGCGAGCCTCTCTCGAACTCACAGCGCGCAGCGCGTAGCGCGAAAGTCACCCGACACAGCAGCAGTGCCCGATGCGCTACGGAGCCGCGGGCGCAACTGTCTGAGCGGGTGCAGCGGGCACGATTCGCACAACCGGCCCAGGAAGCGGCGGCCTCGGCGCTGGCGCGCTCTGCGCAGGCTTGGCCAGTGGCTTCGACCCCTCCGTTGCACGCGTTCCCGAAGCTGCCGGCGGCGCAACACGCGAAGCAGCACTTGCTTCCACCGGTCCACGGGTCGCAGTCGCGTCAGCAGTCTTTGCAGCACCCACCGCGGGCGCCGCTCGGTCAGCGGCGGGCGTCACAGGCGCCGCGCTGGGCGTCACCGGCGCAGCGGCAGCCGCCACTCGTTCAGCGGCGGGCGCCACCGGCGCAGCGGCGGGCGTCACAGGCGCCGCGCTGGGCGCCACCGGCGCAGCGGCAGCCGCCACTCGTTCAGTGGCGACCGCCACCGGCGCAGCGGCGGGCGCCACCGGCGC